>ENA-OQJH01000343-OQJH01000343.1-human-gut-metagenome-genome-assembly--contig:-NODE-343-length-26659-cov-4.564940_pt1 | contig 26659 bp, 37 predicted proteins | sample MGYA00242597_ERZ504763 | MGnify/ENA primary metagenome ERZ504763 (study PRJEB26092, sample SAMD00036359) | human gut metagenome | host: Homo sapiens | study: EMG produced TPA metagenomics assembly of...
ATTATATCTCATCAAGTCTGTTTTGTCAAGAACTTTTTCTTTTTTTGAAAGTTTTTCTTCGATTCGGTTTTGTACGATCCGTCATCTCAAACGTGACAACTTTGATAGTTTATCATGTGTTGTTTTGTTTGTCAAGAATTTTTTTTGTTTTATTTTTGGAAATCTTTCCAAAATCATGTTGTCCTCTGTCAAATCATGTCTTATCCAGCGGTCAGCTTGACTATAATACCACTCGTATTTTATTCTGTCAACCATTTTTTAATACTTTTTTCACTTGCATCTGAACAGCAGCGGTTAAATTTCACCCTTCTGTGACATTTAGTCTTACAAAAATCATGGTTTTCAAAGTGAATTTCATTTTTTAACCCACAACATACCAGTTTTTTCTTCTGTCTTTTACGCTTGTACGCTTTTTCCGCCTCAATCAGGCATTTTTGATGCCAAATTGGTCAAGTGCTCCATAAGTGGCTGATATACGTTCTTACAGCCTTTAACCAGCCTCGTAGAAAGAGGTATTAAATGCACTATCTGTCCCCTGCATCATCCTATAAAGTATAAAAGCGGCTGCCGGAATTATCCGGCAGCCGCCCTGTTACAATCACTGCGTATAAAACACCCGCAATTATTTTAATGTAACTTTTGCTCCCTCAGCCTCAAGTTTAGCTTTGATATCCTCAGCTGTTGCTTTGTCAGCTGCTTCTTTTAATACTTTCGGAGCTCCATCTACTACGTCTTTCGCTTCTTTTAAGCCTAAGCCTGTAGCTTCACGAACAACTTTGATAACTTTAACTTTGTTCGGGCCAACTTCTGTTAACTCTACGTCGAACTCAGTCTTCTCTTCTGCTGCTGCGCCCTCGCCAGCACCTGCTGCTGCAACTACAACGCCTGCTGCTGCAGATACGCCGAACTCTTCTTCACAAGCTTTTACTAAATCATTTAACTCTAATACGCTTAACTCTTTGATAGCATCGATAAATTCTGCTGTTGTTAATTTTGCCATTATAATTTTCCTCCATTATAATTTATTGTCGCACCGGTCAGTCTCTCCTGCCGTGCCCATATACTGTTTCATCCAGCCGCCGGATAGATTACTCTGCCGGTGTCTCTGCTGGTTCTTCTGCAGCTGCTGTTTCTTCTGCCGGAGCAGCCTCTACTGCTGCATCTGCCGCACCGCCTTTTTCTGCGATCTGATTGAGAACGCGAGCAAGGTTGGTAATCGGAGACTGTAAGCTTCCAAGTAATTTGGAAAGAAGTTCTTCTCTTGATGGTACTGCTGCGACAGCCTTCATACCTGCCTCATCATAATAAGTACCCTCAACAACACCTGCTTTGATTTCAAGAGCAGGAGCTGTTTTAGCGAACTTAGCTAAAACTCTTGCCGGAGCTGTTGCATCCTCAGTAGAGATAGCGAAAGCATTCGGTCCTTCAAGAACGTCTCTTAAGCTTTCGAACTGAGTACCTTCTACTGCACGGCTTACTAAAGTATTTTTGTATACTTTGTAAGTAACACCAGCTTCTCTTAATGCTTTACGTAACTGAGTATCTTCTGCTACGGTAAGTCCACGGTAGTCAACTACTACGACCGACTGTGCATCTTTGATGTTTTCAGAAATTTCCTGTACGATAGGCTGTTTGAGTTCTACTTTTGCCACGAATCGTGCACCTCCTTTTATTATTTTGCCGACGGATAATCCGCCGGATCACAGTGATTTTCCCACTGCTGCTGCATAAAAGACTTGAGGTATATAAAACCGCTTTATTCAGATTAAAATCTGCAATAAAAAAACTCCCTGCAAAGACAGAGAGATACGGTCAAAAAAATCTTGATAAAGATCCCCTCGGCAGGTCGTCTTACGTTTACGCCATATGGCACCTGCTGTCTTCGGCATATATGCAAATCGCTGAGTACCGGAAAACCGACTCAACGATATGCATTATAACATTGTATATTATGGTTGTCAACAATTTTCTGCTTTTACTGTGTAATTTTAACTACGTTTAATCTTACACCAGGTCCCATTGTAGATGCAAGAGTTGCACTCTTAACATACTGACCTTTTAAGCTTGCAGGTTTTGCTTTGTTGATCGCACCCATAAGGGTCTGGAAGTTGTCGCTTAACTGTTCTTCTGTAAAAGAAGCTTTTCCAACTGGCACGTGGATAATGTTTGTTTTGTCCAATCTGTATTCAATCTTACCAGCTTTGATGTCGTTAACAGCTTTTGTAACATCCATAGTTACTGTTCCAGCCTTCGGGTTTGGCATTAAACCTTTCGGTCCAAGTACACGACCAAGACGTCCAACAACGCCCATCATGTCCGGTGTAGCAACAACAACATCGAAGTCTAACCATCCCTCGTTCTGAATCTTCGGGATCAGCTCCTCGCCGCCTACGTAATCAGCGCCTGCTGCCTGTGCTTCATCAACCTTGGTTCCTTTTGCGAATACTAAAACTTTAACTGATTTACCAGTTCCGTGTGGTAATACAACTGCACCACGGATCTGCTGCTCTGCATGACGTCCATCACAACCTGTTCTGATGTGAAGTTCGATTGTCTCATCAAATTTAGCTGTTGCGTTTTTCTTTACCAGGCTGATTGCTTCAGCAACATCGTACTGAGCAGCCTTATCAAAACTTTTCACAGCTTCCTGATATTTCTTTCCTCTTTTCATTCTAAAAAAACCTCCTGGTGGTATTATCGGGAGAGGGCCCTCCCACATAATCGTTAATAAATATCGTTAATTTTTGCAGAATTTCTCAGAAGAATGCCGTTCTTGCATTCTTCCAATGAATTTGCTGTTTTTGCAAATTCTATTCTTCCACTGTAACACCCATACTTCTTGCAGTACCAGCGATCATGCTCATAGCTGCCTCTAAAGATGCTGCATTTAAGTCAGGCATTTTTAATTCTGCGATTTCCTGTAATTTTGCTTTGGAAAGTGTAGCAACCTTTGTCTTGTTCGGTGTTGCAGAACCAGATTTAATGTTGCAGGCTTTCTTGATTAATACAGGAGCAGGTGGTGTCTTTGTAACGAAGCTGAAGCTTCTGTCTGCGTATACTGTAATAACTACAGGGATGATAAGATCTCCCTGATCAGCGGTTCTTGCGTTGAACTGTTTTGTAAATTCAACAATGTTAACGCCATGCTGTCCAAGAGCAGGTCCAACTGGAGGAGCAGGTGTAGCCTTGCCAGCAGGAATCTGCAATTTGATATATCCTTCTACTTTCTTTGCCATTTGGAATTGCCTCCTTAATCCAATGTTTCAGACATAATCTCATGCCTGCGCACAGATCCTGGTCTGTGCTTTAATTGTTAAGTTTTACATCTGCGAAACTTATTTCTACCGGCGTCTCGCGGCCGAACAATTCAACATTGATCGTCACACTCTGCTTTCCGTGATTCATCGCCTGGATCACTCCGATAGTGTCTTTCCAGACACCTCCGGTAACCACAACGGTGTCTCCCTCTGTAAAGTCAACTTCAATGTTCTCTTTCTTGATTCCCAAAGGTTTCATTTCCATATCGGTAAGCGGAACCGGCTTGCTTCCCGGACCAACAAATCCGGTAACACCACGGGTATTTCTGACAACATACCATGTGTCGTCATTCATAACCATATTGATAAGAACGTATCCCGGAAACATTTTCTTTGATACGGATTTTTTTGCGCCATTTTTCATTTCGACAACATCCTGCATCGGAACGCGGACCTCTAAGATCTGATCTTCCAGATGTCTGTTTTCAATTGTCTTGTCAATGTTCGCTTTTACCTTATTCTCATATCCTGATAGGTATGAACAACATACCAGTGTGCCTCTGCCATAAATCACTCTGCCTCCATTAAAAATTAAAACCAACAAGGAAATCAACGCCATACTGAATTGCGAAATCCAAAAGCGCGATGATAAGACCTAATACAACGGATACAGCAATAACCGCTGTGGTCTGTCTTACAAGTGATTGTTTCTCCGGCCAAATAATCTTTTTGAATTCAGCCGAAAGACCGGTAAACCAGCTCTCTTTTGGAGCCTTGTCTAACTTCTCGGTTTCTCCCATTTTTTCACTCCTTTGCCACGCGCGTCTTATTTGGTTTCTTTGTGTAACGTATGGGTCTTGCAGAATCTGCAATACTTTTTGGTTTCCATCCTGTCAGGATGAGCTTTTTTGTCTTTTGTCATGTTGTAGTTACGGTTTTTGCATTCCGTACATGCCAATGTTATTTTTGTGCGCACAACTTCCACCTCCATTAAAATTCTTTGTGCTTTTTCTGCCCGGTCTCCGTAGTGAGACGTTAAGGATCCGCGACAGTCCTTAAAAAAAGGCATAAAAAGACCTACTTCCATCGCCTGTCTACTATATCATATCCACTTGTTTCCGTCAATCTTTTTTTGTATATTATACCCTTTTAAACCTTTTTGATTATTTTTTCCTATTTCACATTTTTTTCTCAAATGGTATAATATTTTTATATAGTTAGACCGAAATACTTTTAAAGAATCTTTAAAAATATAATTAAAATCCCCACATTATCATGTCAGGCGGCAAGGATGCTGTCCTATAACCTGATAAATGTATATATTTCATGGAAGAAAGGAGGGGTTTTCTTGGCTGCTATTGACAGTGCCTATCATTATTATTTAAGCACTTATGGCACTTCGAAGGTATCGCGTTATGATACCCATAAGAAGAGTCAGCTTCGTGCTGTCTATAATCAGATTGTAAAAACAAATAAAGATACTCCTCTGTATAAAATTCCAGATTCCACGGATGTGAAAAAATTTGCGATTGACCTGAAAGAACATACCCGTTCGATCCAGAATGTAATCGCTGCCCTTTCTGACAACGACGAGGGGATTGAAAATGTATTCAACAAAAAAGTTGCAAAGTCTTCCGACGAATCTTCTGTCAATGTTACCTACATTGGTGAGGATCAGAGTCTCGATAATTCTTTGCATTTTGATGTGGAGGTAAAACAGCTTGCAGCCCCACAGATCAATGTCGGAAAGTTTCTTTACCCTGATGAATGCGATTTCAAAACAGGTACTTACACATTCGATATATCAACTGATTTAAGTTCATATGAGTTTCAGTATACCGTAAGCAGAAATGATGACAACCAGCATATTCTTGAAAAGCTTGCACGCCTGGTCAATTCTTCTGGTGTCGGGATTCATGCCGATCTTGCCAAAAATGCCAGTAACAAGATTGCCCTGCGTTTAACTTCAAGTCAGACCGGTCTTGCAGACGGTCAGTCCTATCTGTTTGAAGTTACCCCAAGTTCCGATCATGCATCCGAAAAAGCAATGCAGACACTCGGTATTGATTGTGTTACCCAGACAGCAAGTAATTCTTCTTTCTTATTAAACGGTACGGAGCATGCATCTCTGTCAAATACTTTTACTGTCAACAATGCTTTTGAACTGACACTGAATAAACCAAGCTCCCAGGCAAACCCTGTACAGATCGGCTTTAAAACAACAGCTGACTCCATTGTAGACAATGTCCAGTCTCTGGTAAATGTATACAACAATCTGATCCAGTTAAGCTATCGCTATGACAGCACACAGGAAGCAGATAAACTGCGGCGCGATTTTACACAGGTGGTAAAACCTTATTACAATGAATTTGAGTCGTATGGATTAAAACTTTTAGATGACGGTGCCATCAAGGTCGATACACATCTTCTGACAGATGCAGTCACTTCCGCGGATGCAAAAGAATGCTTTGCAACATTAAATAAGTTTAAAAACGATCTCGGAACGACCGCCGGAACCGTCTCTGTTGACCCGTTAAATTATGCAAGCAAAACGATGATCACTTACAAAAACCAGGTCATAAGAATTTTTCCTGTCCTTACCTGACCTCCGTTTATTCCGGAATGATGTTAGACAGATATTGCTAAACGACACTTACAGCTTTTCTGTAGTGTCCGTTTAATATTCCAATATCCCAGATGCAACTTCAGATTATGCATCTTTCGCACTGATCATGTACTATATATCATTTTCCTGATTTTCATTTTCTTCTATAATATCCAGCATCGTATTTATTCTCTCTATATAATTGTGATGCTCCCTTACTTTTCGATAACCATTTTCTGCGATTGCCAGACGTTCTTCCTCATGTGCCAGATAATATTCTGCTTTTTCACAAAGATCATTGATTCCGTCAAAGCATACCAGGTCTTCCCCCTCTTTAAAATAATATGGTATTTCCGCCTGATAATTTGTCATCAGAAAACCGCCTGCCCCAAGGACATCCCATACGCGGAGCGGAATACCGCTTTTAATATTTGGAATTGTGAAATTCAGGTTGATCTTTGACATATGAAAAACCTGTGGCAGCTCACTCCAGTAATCAACCGAACCACAGTACTGAATCCGCAGCATATCACTTACATCACTGTTACTGTACACATTGACATGATAACGTTTTGACAGTTCGATCAATGCACGTCTGCGCTCCACTTCCGCAATTTTAAATCCAAGTACGGTCGTCTGAAAGATCAGTCCAAGATCCGAAAACGACCCTTCTGATTTTTCCAGTTCAAAATATTCCTGCAGTTTTTCTAAAATGTCTGTGGTCAGCATAGGTTCCACTATATTTGCACCGCTAATGTTTAACTGTGCCTCAATCACAGCATCAAAATATCCGCGCAGGTATTCCGGCAGCCTGCTTTTTATCTTATCATAAGAGTTCCGTTCATAAAGACTTCCGACAAACGCAATGTCTCCTTTATATTTCTGTATTTCCGGTGAATTTGCAATTACCGTATCCATCCGGTTTGTATCTACCGCAAGCGGAAGATACCAGATATGCTCTACTCCCATCTCCCGAAATTCCAGATAATTTGTCTTGTCAAAGGTAAATATATAATTGCAGGATGAAAAATGGATTCGTGATACATACTGATCAGCGGATTGTCACAGCTCCACGATACATATTTTATTCCCATCTTCTGACAGACATTCGAAATCAGTGCAAAATAATTGACCGTAAATACCATATCATAATGCGTTTCCTGTATTTTGTGCTCAATTATTTTTTCAAATTCCGGATCAATATCATAATTGCCAAGATGCTGTTCGATATTATCCACCGTATGCCCCAGTAATAAAAAAGTCTGCTCTATGTCTCTGTAATTATAAGCTTTCCAGCGATACATTAATATGTGCATAATAATCTCCATTCCTGTGCCGTGTCAGCCAAAATAACGTTTTCATCTGTATGTAAAACCTGTTGCAGGGAGGGAATGAGAACCTCCGCTCTACATCCAGACTTCCCTGATCCACGCTGCTCTGCTTTTCCACGTATGATGTTCTTTTGCTGCCTGATATCCACAGTCTGCCATCTTTTGTGTGGACTGCATGTGTCCGAACAGATCAAATACACGTTCCGGCAGGGTACGGTTCTCATTTCTTGAAAACATCACAAGCTCTTTTCCATCCGTAAATTCTCTTCGCAGATAGGTGGAATCGTCCGTCACCACTGCTGCTCCGGCAAGCATTCCGTTAAAAATACGGTCATGTGCCCCGGCTTTGAACCAAGTCATTGTATTTAAGACGATCTTGCTGTCGTTCATCAAAGGCAGAATCTCCGGTGCAAGTACTTTTCCACCGTAAACCAGGTACGGATTGTCACTCCATTCACACTGATCCCAGCCGGTCCCGTATGCTGTCACACGAATTCCGTTTTCCACCAGTATGCGGACTGCCTGTTCGCGGAAAAATGATGTCGCATAGGAATCAATGAAACGCATCTGTACAATGATCTCATGAACACGTTTCTCCGATATGTCATTCCGCTTATATTTTAAGTACTCTTCGATCACATCCTCCGTCGTGCGGTCCGGATGACGCACCAGTTCTGACAATACCACCTGTGCCATCTCCTCCCCATCCACCTCCGGATGGATGAGAGATCCGGAATCATCTTCGCTACTGTGTAGATTGGAAGTGCCCCCGCATATAAAACATCGATTCCACGCTCCGCGAGCGGTTTATGTCTGCTGCCAAGTTCCACCCCGGCATGTGGCAGAAAATCCGTATACCGGATATTTTTGAAATATCTGCGGATATACCGGACATGGTTGCGGTCCGTGCACAGCACAACAGATGTTGCCGGAGCATTCTGCAGTGGTTTCTCATAGTGAAACGGATGATCCATCAGAATATTGATGTAAGGAATATTGTAAGTTTCCCAGAGATTTGGCTCTTCTTCCGCAGAACCTGCTCTTTTTGATCCTGCTGTACTTTGGAAAATGTCCTGCTTCAAAAGCATCCCTGTTCCGGTCATGCCTGCCGGAAGTGACAGATTATATCCCAGGTTATTAAACGTCACACAGAAAAACCTCTGATCTTTTTTTGCACCATCTCCGATACATTCAATCAGCGCCTGCTTGCTCACCTCTTCGAGACGGGCATCATAGGTAAAGGAAGCATATCCCATGGATTCAAAGGCATTTTTCAGTTCCTGGGTGAATAAGTCGAGGGTGTCGTAGACACCGGTGATGTAAATGATGGTTGTCTGCATGGTGGTCTCCTGTACTTTTTATAGATTTATTTTTTCTATACTGCAGCTATGCCTTTTATAATCATCCTTTGTGGAATCTGTGCTGTCGTAATTGATTCCAGCCAGGATCACTTGTCCATGATAATCTTTCAGGCTCTGCATGTACTGCTTCTTTTTTATCTGTGCAATCGCTGCATCTGACGATTTATCCCATTTTAATTCCACCACGATCGCTGGCACATCTCTAAATTTTCTCGGGACAAACACAATGTCAGCAAATCCCTTTCCCCCGGCGAGTTCCCGATACATCACATAATCTTTTCTTGCAGCATAATATGCCAGCGAAAGCACACATGACATAGAGTTTTCATCATTATACTTTAAAATGGATATATTTTCCTGATGCACCTGCTCGATCATTTCCGCAACATATTCTTCTTTTCCATCTATAGTTGCCTGAAGCAGTGTTTCAGAATTACGAATCGCATCCATGACCGGTTCCCATCCGCCATCCTCTATGCAGTTAATAAACTCTTTCTGCACCTCCTGGTTTGGAATAGAAACAGTCTTGTTCTCAAAATCGTAGGTCAGGTATCCCAAATGCACTAAAAGCGTAAATACATCATCTACGCTCGCAAATGTGGACATATCATTCTGAAACTTATCCGGATTAATCCTTATATGGCTGCCTGATATAAGCTGTGTGATTAACGCCTTCAAGTGATACATGTCCATCTGGATATATTTTTTTAGTGCCTCATAGGTCTCCGTCTTCGTCCAATAACTGTCAAAATCATGTCCCAGCAATGACATGACTACTGATCTTGGATTATAGATCTGAATGCCCTTTAAATCATATCCATCGTACCACTGTTTCATCCTGTCATAAGGCATACCATATGACACACACAGACTTTGAACTTCCTCTTCCGTAAACCCGGTAAATTCAGCGAGTTCCCTTTGATTGGTCATGGAATATTCATCAAACATATTGAGAGCTGAATGCTCGCCATACTTTTTAATCGGCAGTATTCCCGTCATATAAGCCAACGCAATATATGGCTTATCTTTCATCCACAGGCGCAAGAAATCCAGATATTTTTTCTGCGCTTCATCATCCCCCGGATACTTTCGAAATATGCAATCCCACTCGTCGATAATGATGATAAATTTCTGTTTTTTCTGGCTATAGATGTTCTCTAATACATCAATAAGATCTTCCCGGTCAAAACAGTCTACATCTCCGTATTCCCGCCTGATATCCCACAAAAGCCTCTTTTGCAGGTAATCGATCATTCCGTCCACTGTCTGTGCACGGTTAAGAAAGTCAAGCATATTGACATGAAGGACATTATATTTATTCAGATTTGCCTCAAAACTTTCATCCTGTGCAATCTTATAATCCGCAAACATGTTTTTTGAATCACATCCCTTGCTATAATAAGCTACAAGCATATTTGCAGTCATAGATTTTCCAAAACGGCGAGGTCTGCTTACGCATATATTCTGATGTTCGGTATTCAGATTCTGATTCATTTCAGAAATCAACATGGTTTTATCCACATATATCTTGGAATTAAGTGCTTTCTGAAATTCTTCATTTCCCGGATTTAAATATATTCCCATTCTAATCTCCATTCTGCATTTGAAAAATTATATTTTTCACTCTGTTTCTCTAATAAGCTGACTATAATAAATTTAACTGTTTATCAATCTTAAACGTTTTTTGCCGGCTCATAACTACCGCACTTCTGATAATAATACTTTGCCTCACTGATTTTCCCAAGGCACTCATAGATAACGCCGACGTTATAATAAGCCGCATAAGAATTTACTCTCGCCATCCGGCAGTCCCGGTGCCTTACCGCCTTAAGGAACTCTCCCACTGCTGCATCAAACATAGCGTTGTTCATATAAATGAGTCCCATCAGGAACTGAAAATCCGCACTATTTCCAAATTCTTCGTAAATGTTTTCAAAAAAAGTGCTTCCCCGGCGCGTCCGCTGTTGATCAGGCATAGCCGTAGGTTTCCACCATATCGATGACATATTCTAACTTTGGTTCAAGGTCATAACTGAGCCCATGGGCGAACCAGAAGCATGCCTCGTTATAATCTTCTGCCATGTAATAGCTTTTTCCAAGCTGATACAATAGATACGGGATCTGCTGCTCTTTTTTGCATCCGTAATTTCAAATTTCTGCTCTGCATCCGTATCCTGCTTTGAGAGATTCTGTTCTAACTGCGTGGCATGCACTTTTGCATCCCATCCTAAATTTTTTAATTCCTGCTCCAACAGTCTTATGTTGCGCAGCGCTTTTGCCTTTTTTTCTTTCTTCGGAAGATCATAACCCGTATGGCCGATGAAACTGGTGCTTCGTATGTACGATATTCCTTTTCATCATAGGCGGTTACCTGCTCATGGATTCTTCCCGTGTAATGAAAACTTTCTTTTGCAAAAATACGGTTGATCCACTCTTTATTTTCCTGCTTGCCGTCTTTTCCGGAAATGATATTGATTCTTTGAATCCTTCCAACCTCGCCCGAATGTTCGACAATCATCTTTTCTAACCGTGACAGATCAATCTTCTGTAGATATTCATCACTGTCAATGACCATCACATACGGATGTGTTGCTTTTGAAACCGCAAAATTCTTTGCTGCTGAAAAATCATCGCACCATGTGAAATCATAGATATTTTTCGTATATTCTGTGGCGATTTTTTTGTCTGATCCGTGGAACCGGTATCTACTACGACCAGTTCAAATCCGGTGTTCTGGAATGATTTCAGGCAGCGCGCCAGATTGTGTTCTTCATTTTTGGTAATGATGCAGACTGATAACATGTAATGATTCTCCTGTGTGCCGATCGCTATATTGGTGGGCATATTCACTCCTCCCTGTCTGTCCCAATCAAAAACTTTTTTGCCTTCAAATGCAAATCCATAATGATATATCTGTTCCTTTCTGATTCCTTTCTCAAGCAAGTCTGCATCGTATTTTTTCTCACAGATCTGCTTTAAGGCAGACAGAACTGTCTCTTGAATACTTTTTTCCTTTCGTGGATTTCGAACTTTGAATTCTAAAATAACTGCTTTGCATTCCTTTGAATTTTTCGGTTCTAACATTACATCATATCTGCCAAACCCACTTTCACGGTTGGATTTAAGGTAATATCTATCCCGCAGGTCAACAAGCAGACCTAATACAAAACCATGGTAAAAACGCTCAGGCTCTGCCCCAGATGCCCTCTCTCCGGTGTCGAAATAACTAAATGTCTGTATAGCAATTCGATTCATGTATTCATTCATCGCATCCACATCACCAAGTAACATTGCCCTTACAAAATCATTGTAATCTGGCTGTACAGGAGCAAACCAGTCATGTACCATACCCTGAAACATTAACTTTACTTCCAGATTCGTCAACGCAAGCTGGTATTTCGGCATCTTCCCCTCCTCAATATCCTGATACGTTTCATAAGATAATACTTCAAATATCCACTCGCCAGCAAAAGACTCCAAACTGCTTTTTCATTTCCATTTAATTGATTGTATACAATCTGCTCTTCAATTTCTGACCAGATGTATTCTCCGTACAATAATTTTTCAAATTTTTCCTTAATTGTACGGTTTCCTTCCTGAATCAATTTTCCTACCAGACTATTTGCACTTGTATTTGCCCAAAATGTTTTGTATAACTGTGTATCGAGATAATTTAAAATTGACCATGGATTATAAATATCTTTGTGTTCCCCAAAAATGAAACCATCGTACCATCTTTTTACCTCTTTTTTTTCTTTCTCAAGACCATACTGTTCCAATGCATCAAAGACTTCCTTCTCTGTAAAACCAAATACAGAAGCATATTCATTTGATGTAGTCGTAACTATCTTTAAGTTATTCAAATCTGAAAAAACGGATTCCTTACTTACTCTTGTGATTCCCGTCATAATTCCACGTTCCAGTGCCGGATTCGTCTTAAATGTCGAATTAAACAGGCTTCGGGTGAATGCGACAAGTTCATCCCAGTAACCATCCACAAATGCTTCCTGCATGGGTGTATCATATTCGTCTAACAAAATGATAACTTTTTTCCATAATATCTATACAGGAAATCTGATAACTGATATAAAGAAGATGTCGCATCCGTCTCTTTTATATTTTCCTCCAACATACGCTCATAATATGCTCTGTCGGCATCTGTAAGCTTTTCACTATCTTTAATATAACAAAACTTTATATATATGTTTCTTAACACCTCACACATCTTTTGTTTTGTTTCTCATAATCTCTCTCTTTAATCCGCGCAAATGACAGACTGATGACAGGATAAGTTCCCTGCAGCTCACGGTATTTTTCTTCTTTCCAGATTGCCAGATGTTCAAACAAATCTGACCTGCCGGCATAGTCTATGGAAAAGAACTGCTCCACCATACTCATTGTAAGTGTCTTTCCAAAACGACGCGGACGGGTGATCAAAGTCGCACTGTCCCCGCAATCCCACCATTCTTTAATAAAAGGCGTTTTATCTATATAAAAATAGTTTCCCTGGATGATTGTGGAAAAATCCTGTATACCGATCGCTATATTTCCAGACATTGTAACCTCCCTGCTTTTCAGATTGATATTGTGCATTCCTTTTTGTTGTGATAAATTAATAATATACCATTTTTGTTTATTATACCATACGCAACCTTTTTACCAGGAGAATTTCGATCTATGAAAAAGTAAGTGTCATCATCCCATGTTTTAATGCAACAAAATATCTTCCGAAATGCTTTATGTCACTTGTACAGCAGACAATCGGAATTGACCAGATCGAACTGATCTTTGTAGACGATGCATCCACAGATGAGGATGCTACCTGGAACATGCTGCAGGAATTTGAACGCGCCTATCCGGAAAGCATTATGATCTTAAAACTTGAGGAAAATATGCGCCAGGGCGGTGCAAGAAATGTTGCCCTGCAGTATGCAACAGGCGAATATATTGCATTTGTTGACGCTGATGACTTTGTCTCTGAAAATTTTCTGTTGGAAACTTATGAAAAAGCCAAAGAATCGGATGCTGATATCATCCAGTTTGAATATTTTTATTATACAGACCGTCTGGGTGCCGTGGACTCCGGTCGGAACATTACACCGGAAGTAATTGAAATTTCTTCTGTCAGTGACCGAAAAAAATTTCTGATCTCAGAAAAAGTTACCTATGGCTGCTGGAATAAACTTTACCGCCACACTCTGCTGAAAGAGGCTCATACAGCTACGCAGAACATGTCATTTATGAGGAGCCACTTTTTGTATACCCGCTTTTATATTTTGCAAATAAAATCGTAATCTTAAACGATGCCTACTATTATTACAGACAAAATGATTCTGGAACCATGCGAAATGATATGAGACAGGAAGAAACCCTAAAAATGCATGCCGATGTCCAGCTTGCTGTCTGGAATTTCATGAAAAAACTCCATTTTTCAAAGAATACTATGATGAAATCAAACTATATTTTCTCCATACCTATCTGTACGAGACACTGTATTTTGCAAAACTCCGGGATTTTAAACCCTCCTATTCTTTCTACAAAGAATTAGAAAAAACGATTCTTGCGGAGGTGCCAGATTATGCACAGTCCATTTACAGCGCTCTGATTCCAAAGCAGATGGAGCTGTATCGGATGATCGGGGAAGGTATGACGGAGGTGAAGTTTAAGGAGTATTGGGAGCGGCTGTGAGGCACTCCCTATTATAAAAAAAGCATACCAGATCATCTAACATCTGATATGCCCATCTTTTTTATCTATAACTTCTAATTGCGTCTTTAAAATATTATTTTGTTCGTAAACGCTCCATAGTGGGTACACCCACATAAGCAACCGCTCCGAAGAGCGGCATATCATTCAAGTTGCTTTCTGCATTCCACTGGCAGCGTATCTGACCAGGGAAGCAGATCTTTACAGAAATCCACACCATGTTCATCCATGTGCCTAGGGATTTCTTCCAGAAGATATTTGAAATAATTATAAGGCTTGAGGTTATTCGCCTTAGCAGTTTCAGCAATGCTGTAAATCATCGCATTTGCTTCGGCTCCTGCAACGGTATCAATCATGACCCAGTTTTTCTTTCCAACACAGAAAGGACGAATGGACTGTTCTGCGGCGTTGTTATCCATTGGCACTGCTCCATCTTCCAGAAAGGTTCTAAGATACTTTTCCTGATTCAAGGAGTAGGTAAGACCATTGGCAGTTTTACTTTTGGCTGGGACGCAATGCAGATTCTGTTTTACCCACGCAAAGTCAGTAAGCATCAACCAGCGGTTTTACTGTCAGCTGACGATGACTCAGACGTTCCTCTGCAGATTCATCTGCAAGCTTATTTTCCTCGCGGTATATTGCCTGGATCTGCTTCAGTGCCAGATAAGCCAGCGAAGATTTTTTCTTATCCTTTGGCAATGCTTTCACGGATTCGTCAAAGCGGTGTCTTGCGTGTGCCCAGCAGCCGGCAATCTTCAGGTCTTCACGTTCCTTTTCGATGGTATGATAGACTTGATAGCCATCTGTTACACAGACTCCCTTGAACGTAAGTACGTATCATCTGTACCTTGCCTTTTTAAAAAACATGCCGCCCATCAGGGCGGCACATTTTATTTCTTCTTTTTGGTTCGAAATCCTTCCGGTAATTCATTTGACCATGGCAAAAGCCGATTTAGATCATCCGGCTTTGGAAAAGGTCCCATTTTACGAAGCTCGTCTAATACATAGGAAAGATATACATACGGCTTCAGACCATTCAGCAGGGCTGTTTCTGCGATACTATAAACAACAGCACTGGCATCTGCACCACGGATACTCTTGGCAAACAGCCAATTCCGGCGGGCCTACTGCAAAATTTTTGATTGCACGCTCCGCACTATTATTATCAATGCTCAGATGCCCATCATCCAAGTACCTGCGAAGATAGTTTTCCTGATTCAGCGTATATAAAATGGCATCACCAATAAGGGAAGATCTGTCTACAGAATCTTCCATTGAATGCAGCCATTCAAACAGGGCTTCCACTACTGGACGCGACTGCTTCTGGCGTTCCTGATACCGTTTTTCCGGTGTCTTATCTTTGATCAGTTCCTCTACTTTATACAGGATTCCGATCCTCGTCATTGCCTGATATGCAACTGTTTCTTTCAGCTGCTCCTTTGTGAAATCCTTTTTTAATGCCGTGAGTGCAGCATCAAAACGGCGTCTCGCATGGGTAAAGCATCCGGTTACGGTGATGGAATCGTTCAGTCCATGATACGCCTAGTATCCATCACACGTCAGATATCCATGAAATGTATCTCCAAGGAAGTATACCGGGTGATATCCGGCACGTGTTCTCTCATAATCAAAGAGAACCATCTGTGGGGCTTCACTGTAATGATCTGTCAGATATACCCACATCCAGTTTTGAGATGATCCTTTCTGATCTGGTTCATCAATCACCTGGATCCTGGTTTCATCGCAATGGATGTATCTGCTCTTTAGGAATTCTTCCTTCATCTGCCCATAAAGCAGTCCCAGATACCGGTCTGCACAGCTGATGATCCAGTTTGCCATTGTTTTTGTTGAAAGATTTAAGTCATACCTTGCGAATTCCCGTTCCTGTCTTGCCAGCGGCATGCCATTGACATACTTTGCATTCATGATTCCGGCAACCAGCGAAGGTGTAGCAATGCTTCCCTTGATCAGCGGAAACTCTTTTTCCGGCCGGATCATAGCACCACATTTTGGACAACTGTATACATAGGTTACTTCTTCCACCACTTCAAAGGTGGAGGGGATGAATTTCAGTCGTTTTACGACTTCTTTTGTGACGACTTTATACTTTGTTCCACAGTCCGGACAATAGCGGTCTTCGCCGGTCAGTTTATATTCGATTGTTTCTGTTACTTCGAAATTAGAGAGATCTTCTTCTTTTTTGCCGGTGCGTTTTTTCCGTTTGTGCGATGGAATCACGATTTCCTCTTCAATCTCAGCAGTATCCATATCTGCATTGACTTCAGCCTCATTAAACAGATCCATCTGTTCATATCCATCTGCGTATTTTTCACTGGAAGAACCGAAACGTCTTCTTTGTGCAAGCGCAAGACGGTCTGAAAGCATTGCATTCATAAATTCCAGTTCTTTCTGCTTGTCTTTCAGAAGCTGTACCTCGGTCTCTTTTTTTTGAACCTGATTCTGCATGATTCGCATAACTTCCATCATGTTTTCACGGCTCATGTTATTCAGCTGTTCCTCTGTAAAAAACGGATCCATCCGGCAATCTCCAAACTCTTATATGATAATTCCAGTATAGCATAGAAAGTCCAGCTGTTCGAGAAAAATCAACGTTTTACTGTGTAGGAATATATACCGATATCCACGAGTATTTCGTGCTTTTTGCGAATTGACAAATCCGTTCTTTATACAACAATCTTTGGATGTCTTTCTTCAAAAGCTCCCTTCGGAGTAAGTGAAAGACCATCACACAGCCAATGCATCTCTTTCAGGGTCACTTTCTGTAATTCATCCGGAGTATCCGGCCAGTGAAAGGAATCTTTGTCAAGCCTCTTCATCAGAATCCAGAAACCGGATCCGTCCCATTGCAGAATCTTAATAGAAGTCCGCCTGCGGTTGCAGAACGCAAACATGCAGCGCGAATAGGGATCAAGTTTGAATTTTAGCTTGATAATTGCAGCCAGTCCGTGATAGCTTTTTCTCAGATCGGTAGCTCCACAGGCAAGGTAAACGGTTGTGCCACCTGCCAGATCAAGCATGATCTTTCAGCCCCTGGATCAGAACACGAAAAAATTCCGGCGGGCATTCAGGCATCACTTCAATCCGAATAGCGTTTGTGATAAAAATGCGGACTGGAGACGGGCTGATATTCAAAGTCTCATTCTTTGAAATCTCTTTTTCCGTTGGCATTTTTGCAAAAATCATATCTGTATCTGATTGTTCGTCCAATTTTTTCAGCTTGCGCATCCAATAATTCATTGTAGAGACTGGAACGTGATGTTCCTGACACCATGTTTTGCAAGTCTGCCCACTGAATTGAAATTCATGGATTCGTTCAGACCACAGTGTGATTTTTTCATCTGTTTTCATAATGATACAGTTTCCTTCCTTTGTTATGAAAGAGTGTATCAGAAAAATATAGTTGCGGACAGATACGAATGATTACGTACTTACCCTTGAACTTCTTAAGGAAATCTCTTGGATGGCTTGCATTACGCGAAGGCTGGTAATCGTACAGTACGATCTGTCTGTCCTCATACATCTTACCGGTACGGTACACCCACATGTAATGCTTGTTCCCATCAGTCCGGTTTTCTTTTGATACCAGGATCGGAGTTTCATCTGCCTGAAGCACATGATAGTCATAAAGCTTCTGATGCAGATAATCATAAAAGATTGAGAGATATCTCTCAGCACACAAGATCGTCCAGTGTGCCATGTCTGCCCGATCAATGTTAAGCCCCATTCTCTGGAACTCCTGTTCCTGACGATAGAGAGGTGTTGCATTTACATACTTGGCATTCCATACGCCGGCAAGAAGCGAAGGTGATACCAGGCTGTTTCTTAACAGGTATGCCGGATGATCCGCTTTTTTGAAGTGATTATCCTTCTTGGATTTGTAGACACCTACATGATGTTCTTCTATTTCAACCTTCATAGGTGTAAAACTATAACGTCTGTAGATTTCGTCTTCAAGTTCATACCAGCCATCTTCACCAAACTCGGCAATGAGTTCTTCTTCGGACATCTTGTGTTCCACCAGATTTACAGGGAGCCCCTGGATATCTTTTTCCCGTCTGCCTTTGGTTTTCCTGCCTCTTGGCCTGATTTCATCTTCATCAACGTATTCATCGAGCGAAGCAACTGCTTCTGCTTCGTTGAAGAAAACGATGTTGCCATCTACTTCCATGAAACAGATCTGATTCTCAGTATCCAGTTTCTCGGAAGATTTACCAAACGGTTGTTGTTCAATACAGCTACCTGTTCCAATAGCAGCTGAAGCTTCCGGTCAATATCCTGAAGCTGTGATTGCTGGACAAGAAACAGTTAAACAATCGTAGCCTTATCAAAGTTATTCAGTTGTTCTTCTGTATATTCCATCGCCATAAAAAACCTCTTTTCTACTAAGGTTAATTATAGCGGAAATAGACGGAAATAGCGAGTATCACTCATTCAAAGTTCGGCATATTGCCTATACATACAAGCTTTCAATTCTACGTTTTCAGGCGCTGCAAATATGCCCCTTTTGAAATGGTGGGTATAAATTATAATTGCACAAAACCTGCATAATGCGCTTACAATGCAGAATAATGGCCTTGCAGATGATAAATGATGCACTGTTTACAATGACAAAATCACCGTTAAAAATTCTACGTATTGCACAATCATCATGCCATATGAGTGGGTGGATCGACCTCTTGAACGGTCTTCTTAGGGTGATCGTCAATCCTTCCATGAGCCAACGAAACTGCTGGCTGGTGATTGCCTGTACCTCAGATTCATTCCTGGGCCATACGAACTTACCCTGTTCCAGACGTTTGTATAAAAGAAGAAATCCATCTTTCTCCCAGACCAGGCCTTTGATCCTGTCGGATTTTCGTCCACAAAACAGATACAAAGTATCCAGTACATAAGGACAGTTATCCGTCTTAGCATCCACGATGGAAGCCAGGGTATCTATTCCGGATCTCAAATCAGTGTATCCGCAAACGATATACACTCGTTTAAAACAAGTTGCATCATTCAACATGGGCAAGCACCCCAAGAACTTTCTTTAGAAGAAAACCTGATGTCTGCTCCGTAACACGAATGGTCATGCCGTTGGCAGATATATCCAAAAAGGACTCATCCATTAATGCGCTATTAGAATCAACTGCTGTCGAAACTGATTCCGTATGCATAAGTTCCATAGGGACTGGAATAATTTCATGTTCTACGGAGTCACTTGGAATAGAATCAAGGCAGGCTTTTCTGACCTGCGCAAGGCGATAATAGTAATTCGCCTTGGTGATGTTATTTGCCCGACACCATTCGTCTACGGACATGCCATTTGGACGATTCCGGCATTCTTGAACCATTGCAGCCCATTCACGAATGCGACAGCTGCGTGCTACTTGTGATGTTTGAGATTTCATAAATTTAACCCTCCTGACTGTCTAAAAAGTTTAGGCTAAACTTTTTGGACTGGTATAAAATGTTAAGTCTATTTTCTCAAAAATCATAAAGCATTCTATATACTGACTATGAAGCGTTTACCTCTGATCTTCTTAGTGCTGCGCTTTTTTGCTTTTGCAAGTGCACGATAATTTTTTCTTGCTATCCTGCGGTACGTGCGGGGTCTGGAAATCCATATGTTTTGCAGAAGCATATGATAATCGTTTCCAGTTTTTCCCTTGCTTCATTCAGCAGGGAAATCCTATGGATATCGGATATTAGATGGAGCACAGGTGGCATCAAGCATCAGGGTTCCTTTATTTTCAGGGAACTGTTCCTGCTTTGTATCCTGCCCATTACCTTCTCCTCCTGAAGGTGGATTGTTATGATCATCATCCTTTTTGTCACTGGATTCCTTTTCTTTAACTGCATCCAGCATATATTCATTTGCTTCCATGATAACGTCCATTTTCAGACGTTTGCGGAACAGGACTAAGGTACTTGCATCAATTGGCGGTTCTTCCTGATAACCTGGAAACCCAATGAAATACTGGTAATACGGATTTTCTGTCAGTTGTTCAACGAGTTCTCTGTCAGAATACTGATATTTCGTTTGGATGATCAATGAGCCAAGAGCAAGACGTAATGGCTTGGCTACCCGGCCATTCTTTCCTTTGAACAGGCGGGAATATTTCTTTTCAAAGACTTCCCATGGAATAGCATCTGCCATTTTTACCCATCTGTTTTCAGGGTTCATGTGAAGTCCTATTGGCTGATTGAAATCCAAGAAGTTGCTTTGTGTATTATCAGTATATTTGTACATTATTTTTCTCTCCGTAAATGGTATTTTTCTATTGAAAACTGCACGAAAAAAGATTTAAGATCTGTTAAAACCGTGCACTTTATTATACCATCTTTGAGCAGAAAACACAGTAAAATCAATGGTTTTAAGCTAATTTTCTTTTAATCAGCAGACACTATTTATACATTTCACAACCATACAGTTCTTGAATGACTACCGTTTGTGTTCCTGCTATCTGTGCCCCTCTTCCTGTATTTAATATAGGAATATTTTCCTCAACTATTCTATGCTCTATCCATTTTCGATAAATATCCAGATTTCGACTTGTCTTTATTTGTCTTCCATCGGTACTGGTAACCATGCGATATTCTTTTCCCTCTTTAATCTCATAGCCCATTCCACTTGCATGGGAGCGGTTATCTGTATATGCCAAATCTACTCCTATCAAAATTATTTTGTCGGCTCCAAAACGCAGTGCAACATCCAATGCAAGGGTTGTAACTGACCCACCTGTCTGATATGTTTGCACCCCCAGTTCCTGCGCCCTTTTTTCTGCCAAATCATAGCCTTTCTGATATGCAACGTACGATTGTCCTTTATAGTAATCCAGTATTTGGGCAGATGCAGTAGAAAGCAGTAAAAGCGGTATATGCTCTGTTGGCAAATTGCATACCTGCTTATACATATTTTCCTGTGCATCTTCAATAACAATTAAATCTGGTATAATTCCTTCATTTATAAGCTTTCTTGCAGCCGTACCTACAGACCAGATTTTCATTTGTTCTCTATATTTTTTCATATCGTCTATCTGCTCATCCAGCGAAGGTCCACCACCTACAATTGCAATTGTGCGCTTTTTAAAACAGGACTTCAATATACTACATTCCGGTAATTCCATTCTGTTTATTTTATAGAAATTTTCCTCTAGTAAATGCGCTTGTTCTCGCATACTATTTACTGATACAAAAAAAATCTTCCAGTCGTTCCCTTACAGATTCTTCCTCCGTGATACATAAAGATGGATAATAAATACAAAATTCTCTGCCACTTATCCATGCACTAAACTTTTCCATAAGCTTTATTGCGTTTGAGTTATAAAAAATGCGTACCCTTTTCTGTTTTATATAGTTTACCCAGTCTAAATCTCGAAATGCTTCTGTAAGCAATTCTATAGAATTTTCTAACACAATTACTTTACAAACATCATCCGCCTTTAGTAATGCCTGAATATGGTATCCAAGTCCCATGCCGTATATCACATATTCTCTCCCAATTTCTTTTAAAACATCCTCTGCCCACACCTGTGACTGATATTCTGGATTTACAGAACTGTGAATCAAAATCTCTTTGTTTTGGCACTTTACTTTCACCGTTGGCTGCCCATTAATTGCAAACATCTGTTTATAACGATCAGATGATGATATTGGTGCCGAAGAAAGTGTCTTATACAACTCTTGGTATTCATCTTCTGCATGTTCTTGCAGCTCTGTCATATTTTTCTCCCAATAGTCTGGTGCCTTTTGTGTTTCTTCACCCTGCATTTTTATTTGAATATTTTGCAAACATGGGAGCAAATCACATTCTAATATATCTGACAATAAGATATAATCTCTGTTTTCTTGTGCCTGTAAAATTGCCTGTAAAATACTTATAAAATCTGTTTCATGCAAAATTTCCAGTTTTTTCTGTTAAAACATCAAGTGCACTTATCAAGTTTCTCATTATACATGAGCCTGTAAAAAAGCTTTGTTTTCTAAAATTATTTACTATCTGTGGAATCCATAACAGACATTGCTGATTCAAATCATATATATTGCTCTCTGGCATAACATATCCCTTAACCTTTTTGTTTTATTATATAGAATAGGACCAGTTTTTTAACTGGTCCTAAGTATCTGTCCTATTTCAATAACATCAACACTGCCTGTGGCTGCGTATTAAACTGTGCTAATAACTCTGCGATGCATTTAACAATATCCTGTTAGTTGTAAATGAAAGCATCTCTTCGTTCATATTGGTATCACGAATATTACTCTCTGCTCTCTGCGTATTTTCTGTTGTATTGTCAAGATTTTTGGTTGCGTGCTCTAACTGCTCCTGCGTTGCCCCGAACTGATCTCTCCACGTCGCTGCAATCTCAATTGCGTTCTGTATCTTTGCTATGGATTCGCTCGCACCCTCATAGCTTGTCATGTCTACATCTGCCACACCAAGGCTTTCTTTGCTTGCATTTACAAAATTAATGGTAACGCTCTGATCAGCAAGTGAACCTGCCTGAATTTTAAAGAAGCCCGGTTTTGCCTTTGGCGTACCCTCTGCCAGCATATACTGCTGATTGAAATTCGTATCATATGCGATATGATCGATTTCGCTTTTCAGTTGTTCTACCTCGTCCTGAATAGCAGTACGATCTGCTGTTGTGTTAATATCATTTGCTGCCTGTGTTGCAAGCTCTACCATACGGTCTAAAATCTGCTGTGTCTCTTCTAATGCTGCATCTGCTGTCTGTATCATACTGATACCATCCTGCACATTGGATGATGCACGGTCAAGTCCTCTGACCTGATGACGCATCGTCTCTGAGATGCAGAGCCTGCGGCATCGTCTGCATCCTCATTGATCCGATAGCCTGATGATAATTTTCTGGACGAATCCTCTGTGTTTTTCACATTCGTCTTCATAATACGATGCTGATTCAGCGATGGCATATTGTGATTAATTACCATGTGTTCACCTCTTCCTTGAGTCATAAATTCCTAGTATATATATCGTACCATTCTGTCCCTTTGCTTAGCATATTTTGGCATTAATCTTGCTTTACTACACATTTTCTACTATTTTTCTTACTTTTTCAATCACTTCATCCTGCTGCTCATCCGTCAGTCTCGGGAATAATGGCAAGCTGATAATATGAGAGTATACCTCTTCCGCTACCGGGCAGTTTACATCTGCATAACCATGCTCTCTGTAATACGGATGATGATATACCGGTATGTAATGCACATTGACTCCGATTCCTTCCGCGCGCAGTGCTTCAAATACCGCTTTACGATCTTTGTTCTTTACCTGAATGATATACAGGTGCCAGCCACTTTTTGTATCTGGAAGCTGATATGGTGTAACGATATTTTTACAATCCGCAAATGCCTTATTATAACGTTCTACCAGCTCTCTTCTCCGTGCAATAAATGAGTCCAGTTTCTTCATCTGGGAACATCCAAGTGCACACTGGATATCTGTCATACGATAGTTATAGCCCAGATCTATCTGCTGATAAAACCATGGTCCCTCATTACAAGTCATCTGGCTTTCATCTCTTGTAATGCCATGACTACGGAACAAAACTAATTTTTTGTAGAATGTCTCATCATTTGTAACGATCATGCCACCCTCGCCTGTTGTAATAGGTTTAACCGGATGAAAGCTGAATGTTGTCATATCTGACATAGATCCAATCATTTTCCCTTTGTATTCTGACCCCAGCGCATGTGCCGCATCCTCTATTACGATCAGATGATGCTCTTTTGCGATTGCATGAATCGCATCCATATCACACGGCTGTCCTGCAAGATGTACTGCAATGATCGCTTTTGTTCTGTCCGTTATTTTTCTCCTGATATCCTCCGGATCAATATTGTAGGTATCCGGGTCGATATCAGCAAATACCGGGGTTCCCCCACAGTATAATACACAATTCGAAGATGCCGCAAAAGTAATCGGTGTCGTGATGACCTCATCTCCTGCTCCAATCCCTGCTACATAGCATGCCGCATGAAGTGCTGCCGTATCATTTGCGATCGCAACCGCATATTTTGCTCCGACATAATCTGCCATCATCTTTTCAAATTCTGCAATCTTTGGTCCTGTCGTCAAATAATCGGAACGTAGTACATCGACAACCGCCTGTATATCGTCCTCTTCTATGGTCTGTCTTCCGTATGGTATCATGTCCATCATCCTCCCTGCTCTTCTCGTCTGCTTTGTCTTAATAGTGCATATCCTTCAAATAATTCAAGATCCTCTTTTGTTGTAATTTTTATATTTGTCTGATCTCCATAAGACTGATATATCGTATCTCCTAGCGCATACATCAGGCTTGTAGTATGCGGTTCTATCACATCCAACAGTCCTTTTTCCTCTGCTCTATGGTAAATATCCAGCAAATATCCATATCGGAATGACTGTGGGCAGCAAATCTGTACCTGTTTATCTCTGTCAATCCATGTTTTACTTTCCCTGTTTCATCATTAGACCCTAAAAGCTGAAAACAAGGGGTACAGGAAACAGATATTCCATGCTCCTTGCACACTCTGATACCATCGGATATAATATGTTGACTTGTAAATGGGGCAGCACCATAGTGTATCATAACCATATCATTGTTATCTAACTTATCTTTCAGATAATTCACTCCATTGATCACTGATTCTTGAAATGTCTCCCCTCCATGCGTAATCCACTTTACCTTTGATAACCTGTAGTTTTCTATTATGGTTTCCAGATAATGAATCCAATCCGCATGACATACTATCTCAATGGCATCTACCTGTGGATTTTTCTGATACAGTTCAATCGTATATGCCAACACCGGTTTTCCCAGTATCTCTACAAACTGTTTCGGGCGTCCTGCACCTACACGTGAGCCGCTTCCCCCTGCCAATATCATCGCCGTAATCATATCTGTATCCTCTATGCCCCCATTATTCCATAGCTTTCCATTGCTTTATCTATAAATCGTATCAAGTTCCGATAAGACGGCAGGAAGAAAAAGCTATCATCGTCTCCAACACTTCCTTTATAAAGCCCCCAGCAGAACCAGTAAAATGCCGAGATTGGAATAAACGCATAATAAAATCTTCTCTCATCCTGATTCATCGGTCTTCCTATATATGCTTTCAGGTATCTCTCTATCTGCTGATCTGACCAATCATATCTGCATAAAATACATCCAATATCATTTGCTGCATAATTAAGCCCGGCATATTCCCAATCAATCAGATACACCTCTTGCGTATCGCTACACAAATAATTCGGTGCATAGGTATCATTATGACATAAAACCCGCTCATATCCCAGCCGTTTTGCATCCTCCTGTATAGCGGCATACAATTTATCTACCTTTACAATAATCTCCTGAAATTCCCGGAACAGATTTCCTTTTGTCAATGAAGCAATCTGCATTAATTTTTTCCTTCTGCAACATTGTCAAAAATTTTTACGGCTGGGTCTGGTTTTACCAGATGCAGCTTATGCAAATACTCCATTGCAGTACTTAATTGAGACTCTGATGCTTCAAAATCACAATATACAGCCTTAGGAACATAATGCGACAATTTCCATCCAGATATATCCATATATATTACAGATTTATCGATTCCTATTTCATATGCTGCATTCTGTGCAAAAAGCTCTGTTTGTCTGTCAATCAGATTACCCGCTGTTCCTCCCGGATGTCTATACACATAGCCCTGTCCATTTACCTTAAAGCCAAATGAGACATTTGTGAGACCTGCATTAATAACATCAATCTCATTAATCTCATTTGGGTTACACTTTAAAACAGAGCATATATTAGATATAATGTCAGAATCGACGTTGAGTAAAAATTCCGAATCGAACTGTCTTAAATCTTCAATCCCCTCAAATTCCAGAATACTTCTATTATCAAATTCTTTCACATACAAAGAAAGTTCTTTTAAATGTTTTGCATAAAATTCTTCCCAAAACATATCTGCCACACGGAATCTGTCAATTTCCTGCTCCATATAGTTTCTAAACTTAGCAGAAAATGATTCATTAAAATAAGCATGACCGACCATCGCCATCTGATCCATTCCGCCAACCGATACATCTGTTATTACCATTGCATCCGAATATGCCACTCCAAACTCCCGGAATTTTCCCTGATAAAATGTACATGCCCGGTAAGAATAATTCAGTGGATTCTCCTCTATAAAAGGATTATCCACAAAATAATGATCCGCACAACAGATGTATGTATTAGCAAGATATTCCCGTGCTACATAAAGTGAATAGAGATTTCCTTTCTCTGCAAATGTATTATTTACAATCAAATGTACCCCATATTTTTCTTCTAAATAGAATTTCTCCTTCATGTATCCAACTACAACATGGATTTCTTCAACACCTGCCTCAAGCAGTTG
>ENA-OQJH01000344-OQJH01000344.1-human-gut-metagenome-genome-assembly--contig:-NODE-344-length-26644-cov-1.759513_pt1 | contig 26644 bp, 36 predicted proteins | sample MGYA00242597_ERZ504763 | MGnify/ENA primary metagenome ERZ504763 (study PRJEB26092, sample SAMD00036359) | human gut metagenome | host: Homo sapiens | study: EMG produced TPA metagenomics assembly of...
CCATTCTTTACATAACGGTTAGCGTTAAAAGTTTAAAGTTATAATTAAAACTCTTGACGGATATGCCGGTAGAGTTTTAATTATACTTTTAGTCTTTAGGATGTTTTTCTTCTATTATTAAGGATGGAATGATAATTGGCTATGATATTGAATCAATCCTTCCATCGGACTTTGGAGAATCTTACCTATCTGAATACCTGTTTGTCGGGCAGCATCCTGTAGAATCTCTTTGTAACAGTAGGCTATCGATCCGATAAAGTGTACCGGATATTGCTTGTAATCATACTGCATCACATTCCTGCGAAAGAAAGCTATAAAGCTGTTCATAACTAATTGGCGGATAGCCGGTTCTTCCAAATGCTGTGCGATAAAAGGAGAGAGACTGGCCAAAAAACGATTGGGAAAGGGCTGGCGATAAACCCGGTCGATGATTTCGGGAGGCGTCAGATCGAACTGCTTCAGAAACTCTTCTTTCAAGGTGGCAGGAAGTTGATTTTTCAGAATATCTCCTACCAGCAGTTTCCCAAGTACGGCACCGCTACCTTCATCTCCCAGAATAAATCCGAGAGGAGAGATGTTGCTGACGATCTCTTTTCCATTGTAAAAACAAGAATTAGAGCCCGTCCCCAAAATACAAGCGATACCAGCCTCTTGACCACATAGCCCGTGGGCGGCAGCCAGCATATCCGAATTAGCTTTAATATTCCCGATAACGGGCAGACTGTCTGCAATAGCCCGTCGGAGGACGGGAGCTTTCTCGGGCGTACAACCTGCTCCGTAGAAGTAAACCGCATTGAATTTCCCTTCCGGCAGTTGAGGCAGAAGGGAAGCTGTCAGCTTCTGTTGGATTTCTTCTTCCGACTGGAAGAAAGGATTGATCCTTTCGTTCCAAGTCGTTTTGATAACTGTGCCGTTCAGTACGACACACCAGTCTGTTTTGGTAGAACCACTGTCTGCAATGAGTATCATATCTTAATGTATATTTTCTTTTTATATAGAATGTAGCCTATTGCCCAGTTGAGAAGGACAAAAAGCAGGGCAAATACAAGTGAGCCTCCTTTATCTCCGAAGACAGGTTGTAGGAGTGCACTGTAAATATAGCCATGTAAAGAAGTCGCTTCACCTTGGTAGGTCATAGGAATGACTGCCAGCGTAATCGCCAGAATATCTGCCAATACATAAATAAATAGCGGATTTACTCCAAACGATTCGAAGAAACGGCTCCAGTTTTTATAACCTTTAATGTCAATGATCCATACGAGTAATGCCAGAAAACTGGAACCCAGACCGCAGGTTACGAGTACGAAGGAAGGAGACCATACTTCTTGCAGATAGGAGAGCCATAACTCAGTAAGAAACCTGCAAAAGTAAGGATGGTACCTATCAGGAACAAACGTTCCAGCTTCTCGTGAATATCTTTCACTTCCATCAAAAGCTTTCCGGCACAGAAGCCGATTAGGACGTGGGCGATGGCTGAAATAGTACTAAGCAGTCCTTCCGGATCAAGTATCTGACCGCCATAGATATGAGCTTGTCCTAATACTGCACGGTCGACGATGGAAAGAATATTTGTTTCGTCGTAGACATATCCATTGCCGAGGGCAAGGATTGCAAAATAGCTGATGAGAAGTACAGCAATTAAATAAGGTATATATTTATGCTTCATGAGCAAAGCGACTATGGCAGTAACTCCATATCCCAAAGCAAGCCGTTGCATGACTCCGAGAATGCGAATCTGGTCGATAGGGAAGGGATCGTGCTGGAAGCAGAGAATGGAAAGCCAGCTGATGCCAATTCCAATCAGGAAAATGATCACGGTCCGTTTGAGAATTTTCAAACCCGCGGGAACACTGAAGGTGAAATTGTACTTTCTCAAAGAGATGTACGTGGAGATTCCCATAATGAACATAAAGAATGGGAATACCAGATCGGTAGGAGTTAATCCAATCCACTCGGCATGTTTGAGGGGAGCATACGCATGTTGCCAGGAACCGGGCGTATTAACTAAGATCATACCTGCGATGGTGATGCCCCGCATCACATCGAGTGCCAATAGGCGTTTGTTACTTGTTGTTACATTCATGACTGTTACTTTTTAATGTGTTAAGTTATAAGTAATTCAATTTTATCTCTTTTTTCCGAAGGAACTGTCCAGTCGGTTACGGATCATCCATGAAGCAAGGATGCCGGGAATGGTGCAGACGCATACCCAGATAAAGAAGTTGGTGTATCCGAGATGTTCCTGTATCCATCCTGCCGGCATTCCCGGAAGCATCATGCCAAGTGCCATGAAGCCTGTCCCAATGGCATAATGAGCTGTTTTGTGTTCACCATCTGCAATATAAATCAGATAAAGCATATAAGCAGTGAAGCCGAAGCCGTATCCCAGCTGTTCGATGGCTACACAAATGGAGATTAGCAGGAGGTTATCCGGAGTAGCTGCTGCCATCCAGACATATAAAAGGTCGGGGAGGTTGATGGCCAGCGCCATGGGAATGATCCATTTCTTAAAACCGTCACGGGAAACGAGGAAACCGCTGATGATGCCGCCTATCAGTAGGGCGGCGACGCCGATGGTGCCATAAATGACTCCGACGGATGCGGTTGATAATCCCAATCCGCCTTGTTCGGCACCATCCAATAAGAATGGAGAGGCTATTTTGGCAAGTTGGGATTCTCCCAACCGATAGGTGAGCAGGAAGAAAAACATAAGTCCCAGGTTTTTCTTCTCAAAGAAAGTGACGAATGTCTTAAAGAAATCTTCCAGTAACTTACCCGGTGTTAACCCCGGTCTTTTTGACATCTGAAGCAGGGTGGGGGAGAATAAAGCGATGGTACAGTGTCAGTCCGAGGAATAATCCTGCCATCAGATAGAAAGTGATGCTCCAGGCCATTGGAACATTGCCTTGCGATGTTTCCAACCAGCCTGCCAACATAACCAGGATTCCCTGCCCGAAGATATTGGCGAAACGATAGCAAGTGTTTCTGATGCTACGAAGAAGGATTGTTCTTTGTTGTTGAGGCCAAGCATATAAAAGCCGTCAGCCGCAATGTCATGTGTGGCAGAACTGAATGCCATCAGCCAAAAGAATGCCAGAGTGAGTTGCACATAGTGTGGAGTCGGGATAAAAAAGGCAATACCGGCGAAACCGGCAGCAATCAAACCCTGCATGGCAATAATCCAGGAACGCTTTGTCTTGACCAGATCTACGAAAGGACTCCATAATGGTTTGATCGTCCAAGGCAGATATAACCAGGAAGTATAAAGCGCTATTTCTGTATTCGACAATCCCAGGCGCTTGTACATGATAACGGCAATTGTCATCACAGCCACATAAGGCAGTCCTTCCGCAAAATAAAGAGTCGGAATCCAGCTCCACGGATTTCGATTGTTTCTTGGTATTATGTTCTTGGCATTTCTTGTTGATATCATGGCATTAGTCTCAGATGTTATTCATATTGTTTTTCAAGTCTGCTTCCGGGATAATAGTGAGCTAAAATATCTTTGTAATAATAACCTCGCTCTCCCATTACTGCCGCACCGATCTGACAAAGTCCTACTCCGTGTCCCCAACCGGCTCCCGTCAGTGTAAAGCGGGTTGGAACATTTCCCTCTTCTCCTTTTTCCTTATCCACAAGGAATGCTGAACTATAAAGATGGGAAGGCGACAATGTACGTCGGATCTCTAATTCTTTTCCGATGGTCAGTGTCCGTAAAGTACCTACTATCTTTAATCGTATCAGGCGTCCGGAAGTTCCTCGCTCTACAGGGATTAAGTCTATGATTTCCCCGAAATCAATTCCCGAACGTTGATGGATTAACTCAGCTAGTTCCTGTTGGCTATAACTGATTTTCCAACGGTAGAAATCAGTCGTTTCCTGATCGTAGTTATTAAGAACCTGACTCAGAATCTTTTTATCCTGCGTATTACAGAAAGCATCCGGAGAAGTTCGTATCCATCGGTCCGCTTCTTCTTCCTGCGTCAGATCGGGAAGCTGTATTGCCGGACCTGTTATTTGTTTCTCCGAATCAGAAGCATGGGATTCCGGTATGTAATCTCGTTTACCGGTCAGATAAGGATGCCTCACATTCTCCCAACAATTCTGAAACTCTTCCATTGCACCGCCACAACATTTGGAGAATCGCGCATCGCAAATCTTTCCTTCATACATCAGCACCTCTCCACGGGTAGCTGAAACAGCTTCGATAGCTTGTGGAGTAGAAGCACGGGTAATTCCCTGATAGCGCTGGCAATGATCATCCGCACAAACATCAAGTGCGTATGCGCTTCATGATCATACCATTTGATAAGTTGAGAGTGGAGAGTGGAATGTGGAGAGTTGGCTGCGCTGTCCGGCTGTATAGTAGCTTTCCATTTTTCATTCTCCACTCTCAATTTATTGATCAGCCAGCTTCTGGAAATGACTGCATGCGCTTTCAGTAGTTCCAAAGAGGCGGTGGCACTCATTTCTGATGAGATGACACTTGTCAGGTAATCTTCTATAGAGATTACATTGATGGCGGTCAGTGTCTCTCCTTCGACAATGATTTTCAAAGCTCCCTGGAAGCGTTGTACTTCTTTGCGTTCCCAATGAAAATTGATGCCGATGGTGACATCCTTTAGCTCAAAGAAGATCCCGGCATTTGGCTGAGGTAGAATATCAATTCATCGTATTCTTTCCCTGACCAGTATATCTTTTCTTTTTGATAAACAGCCTTTTGTGCCCCTGAAACCTTTGTGCCGTCAGGAGTAGTGAAGCTTTCGGGAAAGAAAATTCAATTTCTTTTCCCGAAAGGATACCGACTGTAATCTGAGGTTCTTCCATTTCTTCTTTACTAGGATGTTTGATCGGTGAGTGCTTTTAACTGTTCCTGTGACAAACTGACCTCCTTGTAAATCTGAGTGATTTTTTTAGCTGTTATCTTATCCAAATCTTCTTCTCTTACAATGGGGAATACGCCACACATCTCCGCAATAGCCGGGCTTATCAATAAGCCTTTTTTCCCTTGGGCATAATAACATTCCGGCCGATGTTTAGAACGTAGGAAAATAATACAGTTCCACTGTTTTATTTCATCGCCTCCAGTGCGGTTTACTGTTTCGAGTCCATACCAGGCAATCACATTGATTAAAGGTTCTTTGTCATGATAAATAGAAACTATCTTATCGTAAAGATACTCAAACATTTCAATGATCCCTCTTCTGTTTGGAGATGAAATGCCAATGCTCGTGGTGAACCCATTTTCTAGATGACTATGTACGCTATCTTCAGAACTAAGCATGTCCGATATGAAAGTCATCCCAAAAGGATTGGCAATCTTTTCCTCTTTTCCTGCTGCCTGAAAGTGCATATGGTCAGGGGCGGAAGCTCCGCATTCCGGTCCGTTATATAAGATGAGGAACTCGTTCATGTTTTCGGCAAGGAAAAGCATATCCTCAAAACGGTTTTTGATGGTTTGCGGGGTATGTTCCTCTTCAATTATGGTCAGATGCCGGCGGAAAATCGGATAAGGATTGAGGCATACCTCATAATGTCCAAGTGACAAAGACGTTTGTTCTGCCGGGCGATTGTCATTGCACAGAAAACAAGGTCTTTCTTGTATGGACTGAGAGTCGGTCTGGGCCATTGTAGAGATTGCCCGTTGTGGATTTGGGAAGAATCTGACTCTCTTGGTGTCCCCTCCTAGTTTGAGTTCCAGCGTCTTTTCTTTTTTAAGATTCTGTTCTAATTCCTTATAATTCTTTTTTGCCAGCTTCCAGTCTTTTTTCTGTTTTTCTATCATCTCGTTGACGAGACGCTGAAAACTTTCATCAATGCTGTGCATCCGGATTCTTGCCTGTAACTCCCAGGTTCGGATACTGTCTTTGTAGAAATTGTTCCGGTTAATTTTTCGATATCTAATGCTGCGTCAGAGTTGCCTTCCCAACGGCGGCAAAGATAGATTACATCATAAATACGACCGATCGTATATTCACGAGAAATACTCAGACCTATGGCATAATCTTCTCCATAACTGGTATTGGGGAATTTGATCTTGCGAAGGATGGGAGTGTAGAAGGCCCGTGGGGCACCCAACCCATTGATACGTAAAGCATTGTTGGGACCGTCCTCTACTGTCCACTCTTTATGGTCAATGACACCGGGAGCTATCTCGTTCATCTGAAAATCCGTCATTAGGTAAGTCCCTATCACCATTGCACAGTTCTGCTGATAGAAGGTATCGACGATTTTCTGTAAGGTATGCTCATCCTTATACAGGTCATCGCTATCCAGTTGCACGGCAAATTTACCGCATTTCTCATGGTGTACTCCTACATTCCAGCAACCTCCTATACCGAGATCATTCTCCTGGGGAATGATATGTATTAGTCTATTGTCCGCACTAAATTCCTGGAGGGCTTCGGTGGTACCGTCCGTTGAGTGATTGTCGATCACAATCACATTAAAGGGAAAGTCGTTTGCTGGCTCAAAGCAGAATTTACGGCGTCACGAATGGTCCGGATACGATTACGGACAGGTATGATGACAGATGCTTCAAACTCAAAAGCTTCTCTGTCCAAGTTTACTGTTCGGGAAGAAGGTCTTACATAGGCATTGATTTCTTTCAGATGCTTGATACAAACTTTCTCCATTTCGATCTGTACTTCCCGATTTTTAGGATTTACGTAGTCGAATTGTTTTTCTCCGCTTTTCCGAGTATCTGTTTCTATTTCTGTGTAAAGGAACTCATTGATATGGATGATTTGAAATAGATTACCTAGCATCAGACGCATTTCATAAAATGCAGCATATTGGAAAACTGTTTCCTCCAGAATACTTGAAGCAAGGGTGAAAATTTCGGAATTGAATAAAAGCACCGAACCGAAATCAAAATCATCCCGGAGGCTTCCTTGTTGATAATCAATAACGGGAGCTTGTTTGAGAATCTCCGTCAACCAGTTGGTAATGATCTGCGTATACCATTGCATTTTCTGAGGAACTCTGTATAATCTGTGTCATGCGTTCCAGTGCGTACAATCCTAGTTTTAGCGGGGTCTGTTTCGTGTAAAGCAAAAGATAGCTGGCATCATCTGCGTTGTCAGCAATTGTTTTAATCGTACTTGTAGAGTAGAGACCGTTAATGAGGAGACATTCACACCCCGGTAAGCACTCTTTGTTGGTATCAGCGCTTAGCAGGTAGATTTTGTTTCACTAATTCTTGAAGCTTTGCAATTCTTTTACAGTTTGTATCGTATCTTTCGGATTGCCAAAAGGTATGAAGCAATTGATTTTCTTTTTTCATTTTAATTGTTTTTTTATTAAAGAGTTGTTTGATAGGGGCTACTTGACGATTTCCTTTTTGATGAGCAGGCAAAAGCCCCAGAAAAGATAAACGCAAGCATTCAATATCAGTAACTCGTAGCTAATTTGATATCCATCGAACCAGGCTTCCGAATTTCTTTGCAATACGTAGCAAAGTGCAGGAGAAAGAATGGCTACTAACGGAATATATGGATCATAAACTTGTTTTTTAGTAAAAATGCCGAAAGCGAATAGTCCGAGAATTGGACCATACGTATAACTGGCCAGCGTATAAATCGCATCAATCACACTCGTATTATTCAGTAAATTGAATACGAAGATGACGATTCCCATCACGAATGCCATCCGATGTGCACGTGTTTCCGTATTTTGCTGAGTGCCGCTTCGTCTTTCTTGTGCGCATTCAGAATATCTACGGTGAAAGAAGTCGTCAGGCTGTCAAGGCCGATCCGGCAGCGGAGTACGCCGAAGCTATCAATCCGATAATGAACAGGATACCGACTATTCCCGGAAAGTAATTGCCTGTGGCGATCATTGGGAACAATTCATCGCTCTTACCGGGATTCTCGATTCCCTGTCGGGCGGTGAAGTATAGAGCAAGACACCCAGCATCAGGAAGAGCAGGATCACAAAGAACTGTGAAATCCCGCTTGTAATCATATTCTTCTGTGAGTCACGGAAGTTCTTGCAACTGAGATTCCGTTGCATCATATCCTGATCCAGCCCGTTCATGGCGATAACGGTAAAGACTCCTGCCAGGAATTGCTTGAAGAAATATCGCTTGTCGTTGACATCGTCAAAAAAGCATTTTGGAGAGATCGTTGTCTGAAATCGTTGAGACCAATCCGCTGAAATTCAGATGCAGGCTGGAAGCTATATAGTAGATACAAAGTACGACGGAGACTACCAGACAGAATGTTTTCAGTACATCAGTCATATCAATGATTTCACTCCTCCCCGGAAAGTATAGAGCCAGACAATGAGTACTGTCAGTATGACATTGATTATAAAGGGAATATGGAAAGGCTCGAAGATGAGTAATTGCAAGGTCAGACATACTAAAAAGAGCCGCACGGCAGCTCCGAGCATTTTGGAAATAAAGAAAAACCAGGCTCCTGTCTTATAGGAAGAAGCTCCGAAGCGATTTTCAAGATATTCATAGATAGAAACCAGATTCATCCGGTAGAAAAGCGGAACGAGTATGAATGCGATAATGAACTGTCCGACGATAAATCCCAGTACCATTTGCAGGTAGGAGAAGCCGCTGGCTTGTACCATACCCGGTACGGATACAAACGTAACTCCGGAGATAGTGGAACCAATCATGGCAAAGGCGACAATATACCATGCCGATTTGCGGTTGCCGACGAAGAAGCTTCGTTATCCGCTTTATGTCCTGCTATATAGGAGATAGCGAAAGGATCATAAAGTATGCTATGATAGTAATAGATAAGATAATTGGACTCATATCTGTTGCTTAAAATTCGTTCGCGGGTGAATATATTCAAATATGCTTTTCCTACAAATTGTACAAATGTAGGGAATTTATCAAATAAATGCATCCTTCTTATGAGTTTTTTATTCCGGGTGTGCCACCTGTATCATTTCTCGATGAGTGCCAGTTTTTGTTGAGAGAAGGAAGTTCAGGAGATATCTTCTCTAATGAAATGCCTGTAGTGACTGAAGTGTCGTGCATCCAGTCTATGAAACGGCAGGTATCAATCGTGCGGGGATGTTCTTCATCAGTTGCCAAGCAAGGTAACCTCCGTCGTTGCTCAGTTGCGGAAATTTGGATATTTCGGTTATACTTTTGCCGTCAACCTTATGCTTTCTGATCAGTGTAGTTGCGGAGTGAGTAAAACAAATATATCCTTTGCCGGGAATAACAAGGTTTGTATTTTCATCTTCCTGTTTGAGTATTGTGGTACTGAATATTTCTCCCGTTGCTCTCATTTTAAACAGACGCAGAGACTTACAGTGATATCCTGATCAGCAGGATTATAGAATTCGATGTATTCGGCACCGTCTTTGGCATTGTCATACATCACTTCGTTGAATAGTAACATATTTCTCACATTGTCAGGATATTCCGGCGATTCCGGTGTGTCAGGCTTGTCCGGTTCATCCGGAACGTCCGGTATGTCGTCCGGTTCAGTACTTGTTATTACATCATCAGACAACTGTATATGATGGAAAGTGAAACCGTCACAGCGGCTTTTTGTATAAACGCAGTATATGCCGCAGCAGATTGACTTTGTGATACTTGCGTCTTTTATTTGTTTCTCCTTCGTATATTCGGTTTCCGTTTCCATGCGTGTCCAGAAAGTCCAGTAGCCGTTGGCGTCGCATTCTACTTTGATAAATAATTTCGGAGAATTATTTCCTTTCATGAGTTCTCTTCCCGAAGCCAGTAATTTGGATTGATTCCCATTTTGCCGGTAAAGTGCTACATTGTCTTTTGTTCCTCCTATCTGAATGTAATAGCCGTTCAGATCTCCGGAAAGTATTTCCGATGAAGAGGCTAAATAGAAACGGGCGTAATTATTGGCGGAAGGATTAAAGGTGAGCCGTACCCCGAATTCCCATCGGGTGCTTCTTACAGAAGAAGAGGGGATCGTGATATATGCTGTTCCTGCATCTTCCTGCGGATCATTCAAGTGTACGCCTTCTTTGGTATTAATCGTGAATTTCTCGGTTTCTCCTGTCCAGGGAAGTTCTGATGTTGAACTGTCCGGTTCAAGGCTCTCTTTTTCATCCTCAGGCGGAAGCGCACAACTGTATAATAATATAATGAGGAAACTCAGAAATGTACATGCCTTGCAAATTTTCATACGGCTTTAAATTAGTGTTGTTATCTACCGTATTTGTTTGTGTTCAACGCAGAGGCAATTGCGGATCGGATAATGTTCATGCTTGCAAAGGTACAGTTTCTTGTTGAATAAATGCGAAAGGTTCTTTATTGTTTTCTGTGAATGTTAGAAATAAAAGATACGGATTATACGAATTAACACGATAGCTTTATGCTTTCACAACGCTAAAACCGTGTTAATCTGTGTAATCGTGCCTAAAAGTTATTATTCCTGTTATTACTCAAAGCGCGGCATCACATACTTGTCCGTATAAGAAGTGAAACTGATGCCGGGCATATAATGAGTATTCGAATTATTTTCCAGCTTCTTTATCAGTGAATAATCATCCGCGTTCAAAGCATAGTAATTATCGGAAGACGGACTCGTCACCCGTACCGTCCAGTCGAACATATTTCCAATGATGGTCAGCGCGTCCGTTTCGGGATTGAATGCAGGAACTCCTGTTTTCACCACATCATACGTGCGGCTTTTCAGCACATATAAAGCATTGTTGATATCTGTCAGGAAAGCAAGCGTCTTTTTATTTCTGAATTCCGTCAGATAAAGGTGCTCTAATGTTAATCCTTCCGGCAAAGTGATAGCACGAACGTAGGGACGCCCTTTCACCTGTTTCAGATGGAACAGACGACGGTCGGCATCCAACAGAAGGTATCCTTCGTCATACTCCTTCTTCACCGTCGGGTTTCCTGCGATCTCAATGGCCGGAAAGCGGAAATTCTTCTTGGTCATAGCTTCTGTAAACAAGAGGCTTTTTCTGCATTCACGCTATTGGAAGCCATATCGATAAACTCAATGCCTTGCGAAGTAATGCGGAAAACATCATCCGGCATCTTCAGTCTACACGCCCGGACATCGACTCCAACAGAGGATAAAGACCGATGGAAGGAGCGTTGATATCCGTAGGTACGCTGCGGAAATTGAAATTCTCCGTCTGCACGATCTTCGGAGTGACCGCTATCCCGTTAATCGTATCCGGAAAACGTTCGTCGGACATCAACTGGCGGAAATAAAACATAGGCAGAATACTGTCGAAAGCCGCTTCGGAATAGATGTTTCCGGCAGCGTCGCGACGTACGGTTCCTTTTCCCTCTTCCTGTCCCATCAAGGCGAAATCGCCGATCACGAAACTATATAGAGTGAAAGGAGTCTTCTCCGGCTTTACGACAAAGAAGTTGTAGCACCAAGGCAACTGCCAGAGAAGCAGGAAGGCGATGGTGACATATAATAGTATGGTACTGAAACGTTTCATCTTTATTTAATTCTTCATTTTTAGTTCTTCATTCTTCATTATCTTAGTCCTGCTTTCCCGCTTTGAACCGTACGATGGAGAGCCAGGAGAAAGACGCGGTCAGCAACGTATAAACCAGCAGATACGGGAGGAATTTGTTATAAGCTTCCGGCGTGGGCGACAGGAAGAAGATTCGCAGTAACAGTACAGCATAATGAGATTGATGATTCTGCGTTTCCATGCCGGTTCGAGGCAGATCCATGCGATGAGCAGGTAGCCGGAAATACCGGCAAGATACCACGTGAGGGCGGTCAGCAGTATATGATTCTTCAGTTCGTGAGCCAGTACTCCGCTCAGATAGACCTCCATCAGAAGGAAGTTGGAAGCGAAGCAGACAAGCAACAGTACCAAACCGGAGAACAACATATTGCCGGTCATTTTCAGTTCGGGATAGGGCAGGTGCAAAGTCAGTTTCAGACATTTGCGCTGCATCTCGGGAACAAACTGTACGATGGCCATCAGCACTCCGGCAATCAGGGGGATGTATTGTAACATATCGATGAATATGGCATCCCGCTGCATCATGACTTCCCATACATGCGCGGCGCCTTTCATTTCTATCACCCGGTTGATGCGAAGCATACAGTAGCCTGTAAAACCGAGTGTAGTGACTACGGCAAGCAGAAAATACCACCGTGTCTTGATCCATTCTTTATAAAATATAGCGTACATGAGACTTCTAATTTACTTTTTAATCTTTAATTATTTTATTGAATCAGTATTTGCCGGTCAGACCGATGAAGGCATCTTCCAGATTCACATGTTCGCTATGCAGGTCCGTATAGGGTACTGACATGGATTTCAGTTTTGCTTCCGCCTCTGTGAGGGGGAGGAAGGAGAATGTTTCCAGTGTATTCCGCATCACGGAAGGATGATAGAAATCATCGGATGCGGGCAGTTCGTAACCTTCGGGAACAGTACAGGTATAGCGGCGTCCTTCTTTCAGTAATTCGTCAATTGGCTTCTGAATCAGTATCTTTCCGTAGTCCATCATGATACAGTCGTCTACCAGTCGTTCCATATCCTGAATGATATGCGAAGTCAGAAAGACAGTCTTGCCTTCGGAACGTGCATAATCGCGGAGATAGTCTACAAACAGGCGGCGATAACCGGGGTCGAGTCCGAGGGAGAAGTCGTCTAATACAAGAAGTTCGGGATTCTGTGCCAGAATCAGTCCGAGTGCTACTTGTGAACGTTGTCCGCAAGACATACGGGAGATGCGCTGTCCGGTAGCTACTTTCAGTTTGTTCATCAGTTCATAATAAGCCTCTTTTTTCCATTGATTGGGGTAAAAGGCTGCGTAGAACTTCTCAATCTGGGTGATGGTCATGAATTGATACTGTACGTGCCCTTCTATCAGCAGCCCGATGTTGCGGCGCAATGCCGGAGCCATCGTCTGTATCTCTTGTCCGAAGATACGGCATTCTCCGGAACGTGGTTTCAGATATCCGCTCAGGATGTTGATGGTCGTGGTCTTGCCCGTACCATTCTTGCCCAGTAGTCCGAGGATGCGGCCTTTGGGGACTGTGAAACTAAGATTTTCGTAAATCAACCGTTTGCCGTAGTAGTGCGTCAGGTTGTTACATTCTATGATTTGTTCCATTTTATTTTATCAGTTATTCTGTTCAAAAGAAGAGAAGAAAAAGGATGGGAATCACGATTCCGACAATCATTTCTATTCCTCCTCTGCCGATAATACCTTTGCTGCCTTTCAGCATGATGACTCCGGAAAGGGTGATAATGATGAGGCCGACTGCGAAAATATCCGCAAAGTAAGTCCACCATTGTCCGGGGTTGTAGTGCAGGCGTGCCATTGCTCCGATGAGCGGGCGGCGGGTGACAGATTCGTAGACTGCCTCTCCCGTACGGACGTTTACCTGCAAGTTGGACCCGCCTTTCAAGAATACTTTCATGATGATCCGTTTTCGGGAAATAGTGCTTGGTATAGTTACCTTCCTCTCCCAATGGTTGCAGCAGAGTCAGTACATTTTCCCTTTTCATTCCCTCTTTGCCCGGCAGTTTTTCGGCAATCTTATATTCTTTCCGTTCGATGGAGAAGTTCGGGTTGATGGTGTCACGGTGATTCATCACAATGCCGGAAATGGCATAAATCAAGACCATTCCGGCAAAGAAAAAGGATAAATCACGGTGTATCAGCCTGCTCCATTTACGGATGCTGCTACTCCACTTCATACGAATTAGCTTCCATGAAATAGAAAGACAGATACTCTTTGCCGCTGCTTGCTTTTCGGTCGGCTATCTTCGCGCGGAAGTCGGCGATACGGGCTTCGGGCGTGTTGGCTGTCTCGCCGCGTGCTTTCTTCTCTGTGTCACAGCCGGCTTCACCGGTTCCGTGTTTTTCGGCAGCTTGCGCTTTGAGTTGTGCTTCCCAGTTTTGGAGGTAGGCTTCGTCAATGCGTTGTTCTTTTAGTGTTCCGGTGACGCGGACGATGGAGTTCACACATTTCGGGTCGAATGCTCCAGTGTGCCGGCTTCTACGCGGATCACTTGTGTGTCGTCACTGCCCATCAGGAAGATTTTCTTGGCGCCATGCTTGCAGGTATGTGTGCAAACGCCTTCGATGGTTACTTCTTTTCCTGCAAGGTTTTCTGCATTTGCAAGAAGAGAGTCAATTTCTAAAGCAGACGAAGTGGTCTGTTCTGTTGTTGTGTCCGAGGAACTTTTCTGCTGTTTGTTTCCACAAGAGGTTCCGATAACGGCAACCGCCAGTAGAGCGATTGCGATGCTTAGCTTTTTTGTTTTCATTGTTACTTTTTGTTTTTATGTAGTTTATATTCTTTTTTATGAACTTGCAAATGGCTTTTAGTTCTGGTTCTTTACACAACGAACTGTTTGACCGCTAAGTACACTGATATAACTCAGAGACAATCTGCCTTCCGGATACTTCGCCATTGAGAATGTGCTCATTAGTCCGAAGAACTGAATATTGGTCAGGTCGCCGGTGCTTGTACTATAAATAGGCTTATATGCAGTTGAAGTCATGTAATAACTCATACTGGGTTTTCCAAACCATTCGGTTACCGTACTGTTGCTGCTGGTTATTGCCGTTGCCTGATATTTGGGGACGGTTGAATAACCGGTTGACATACGTACTCCCGAGAATTGATAATTAAATTTAGCCTCGTTGAGTGTCGGGATTTTACCACCGTCATATGCTGTGTCATAGAAAAGAGCGTCTTTTCCGTTTTCCAGACTATTGCCGTCCGCATCTTTGGTCGAATTACCTACAAGGCTGAAATATTCGGTGCGAGTCGGGATGTGCCATCCCTTCGGACAGATGCCCTGTGCTCCTTCAAAGTCGTAGCAGTTTTCCGGAGTAACTGCTTTGCCGCTAAGTGCGGCATGAATGTCGTAGAGATAACCGTACTGCTTGATAGAGGCTTCGTCCTGCAATGCTTTAGCGGTAAGTGTACCGTCAACTGTAACCAATTCGTACGGATACCAGATGTGAGAATCTGCAGCCGGATCACTTGACGGAGTATATCCATCCGGTACATAGCGTAATGGTTCCGCCATCCATGTTGTTCCGTTGGAGAGAGTTACCGTATTGTAGGTAATGCCGTCGTAGATGAAATATCCGTCATGCTCTTCAAAAGGAACTTCCGAATCATCTCCCTTGATCTCTCCCTCGTCTGTCCAGTTCTCGATTTCACCACTGAGTGTAACGATGATATTATCGGGTAATACACGTATATTGACACTGTATTGTCCGCCTTGAACTAAATCTGTGGATACGAGCTTTTGCATCAATGTATTGTTATCTGAAGTTGTTACTGCAAGAGTGAACGCAGCCGTCTGTGGGACTACAATGGCACGAAAAGTCGTATTCTTCGTCACTTGTTGTGCTGTGATGTCTGTTGCGGCGGCGCTCTCGCTTACGGTTGTCTTCATGGTTGCCCAATCGATATTGGCAGTAGGAACAGAACCTTTGAGCACTATAGATGAAATATCCAAATTCGTTTCGTTTGTCACATTAATAACCAGTTTGGTCAGCATGTGCTTGAAGATCATGCTGATGGAGTTCACCGAAGGAAGTACGTCGGATTTGCTTGCCGCCATAAAGTCGGAAATTCCGTAGTTGGTGGTCTGGTCGGCATGCACGGTGAATGAAGTCGGTACACCGGTTGCGCTGTAAGGATAGTAAGCCACGAATGAAGACTTGTCTGCTCCTTCGGGATACCATTTCAGACTTCCGGCGAAAGCTCCGTCATTGAAAGTCATAAGCTCGTTGGTGGCATATACAGTGCCGTCTTCTTTAGTGACACTCAATCCGATCTGATCCTGATCTTCGAAATTAACCTCTGTGGCACGTGTGATAATAGGAGTGATGGTCACCCGGTCCACAGATGCTACTCCCTCGTTTTCCTCCTGCTGGCAAGATGCCAGAAATGCTGCTGTCAGCACAAATAATATCCCCTTTTTCATCATTTGATAGTTTTATATTATGTAAATGAATAATTTTAAAAATGTATAACCTAACTTAATCGTCTCATTCCAACGGCTCGAACCTGCTATATATTCAAGGTTGAAACCGTGCGTATATCCGCCCTGTATTTCGGCATAAATTCCCCGATGAAGTGATAGCGTAATCCGACGTTCACTGTCGCCCGTGGGGCAGTTGCATACTCGTTCTGCAGATGGTAATAATCTGTCAGGCGGTATGGAGGATCACCCGGTTCGCCTGTCGTTTCAGTAGTCCTGCTCTTCTCCGTGAAGTCTCCTATGGATAAACTTGCGGCAGCTTTCACATCGAACCTTCCGGCATGAAGTACGCCGGATGCGTAAACCCGTCCACAAGTCATTGTCTGTGACGCGACATAAGTACATTTGGTAGTCATGCTTTTGAATGACGAAATCTCGGCTCCGACACGCAATTCTCCTTTAGGAGCGATCAACTCATATTCGGGCTGAACGGATAAAGCCTTTCTTTCGAAAATCCGGTTGGAACCGTAAACATGGGTAGTCGTGATTCCGTTGGATATCTCCTGTCCCAATACATTCTCGTCATTTGTCTGGCGTGACCATGAGAGGTTGATCCGCAGGAAATGTTCGGTACTGCCTTTGGCGAAACGGTATCTCAGATGCGATGTAATCCGGTGTGCCGGAAACTTAAACCAGATAACCTCTTTCTCTCCGGCGGTACCGGAAGAATGCAGATACTCCAAATCTCCGTAAAGCGATCCCCATTGAGCCTGAACTGCTGCTCCGTGAGACAGTTCCTTGATGGGGAATCCGTTGATACCCGATTCGCTCAGATGGACTCCGCTTCCCGACCATGCTTCGTAGGCACCGTACATCAGTCCTTTATCAAGGAATGCGTAATAAGGTGTAGCGGCTGTTCCGATCTCTTCTGCTGAAACGGATTCGCTGTTTTTGCTGAAAATATAAGAGAATCCGATCGCATAATGGTCCGAATGATACATGATGCCGGGAGCGACTTTTAAGTCCAGTCTGTAGTTGGTATGCCGCAAGTCCTTGCGTTTGGAGTAATTGGCAGAGGTGAAATCGATCTTTCCGCCGATGCGCCAGTTGGTGCCGGCATCTGCTGCTATACCTCCCATAAACGCATAAGTTGCAAATCCTTTCGGCCGGGGGTAAACTCCAGCAGGTCTACCGGATAAAAACCGGGATGAATGAACATGGAGCCGCTCATATCCTTGCCGGAAGTGTGGTCGAATGAGAACGAGCCGATCAGAGAATACTTCTTTAAGTGTGTGATGGACTTGGCTACTGCACCGGCACTCCATAATTTACCGGCTTCGTAGTAGTTGCGGAAGTCACCATGATTGTTCTTGCCGTACAGCTCGGCGTAGGAGACGGTGACGCTGTCCATCATGATTCCCGTTACGTTTGTTCCGGCATTCCATGAATTTCGTCGTTCGATAACATCGTAAGTCTGTGCCGAGCTTACGGCTGCTATACACAGCAGCATACATCCTATATATATTCCTTTCATATTACTCATGCAGGGATTGTTGTTCTCTTTCATAAAAATCGGCGGAAGAGTTGTTCGTATCTTCCAGTATTTCATAACCGGCCTCCTTCGATGCTTCCTCGTCTACCCGACGGTGCAGGCTGCGTCCGTCATACAGTGCGCTTTGGCTGACATATCCGGCATCGATGGAAGGTGAAATGCGTTTTTTGTTGCTCGACGAACCGCCATAGTACACCTCTACCCCGTCAATCACCCAGTCGAGCGGAATCTTGATGACTTGATCCACCGTGCTGCCGGGCTTTTGTATCACACTGCCTGTTTGCTGTACATACTCCTGTATCGTAGTGTCCTGAGCCTTGAAGATGACAGTGGCGGGAGAAAATATGGAGAATGTATATGCATTCGCCTGTCCCAGTTTGATGACCACATCCAGATAATGGTCGTGGCTGATCTGGTCGCCCGGAGCAGGATGATACATCGTATTCCAGTAATAAACATTGTTGTAGCAGGCAAAATATCCCGGTTTGTTCAGATTGACCGACAGCGGGTATTGGGCGGCATGATCTATGGCGCCGTTGACGGCGATGACTGCATCTGCACCGGGTGCCAGCGGGAAGGAAGTGCCGTTACCGCGGAATTGCCAGATGCACTGGACGATAGGAGCGAAATCGGGGAAAATGGTTGCTCCGGTTGCTTCGTCCTGCGTCACCCATACGTTGGTGGACTGGGAGTTGTAAGGATCGAGTGTACCTAAGCATAAATGGTCGAGATACTGCGTCTGGGAATCATTGTTGTGCAGGATAATGTATTTATCAGCCTGATAAGTACCTTCCTGCGGCAGTTGGTACATCCTCCGCAATAGATTTCTTGATAATGATGGCACCGGCTTTGGAGTGTGTGAGCGGAACGTTGAGTGTGATATCCCCGTTTACGAGTTTTACCTTGTCTGCCAGTCCGTTGAATATATGCTGGTCGGCTTTATCACTGATTTGTATACGGTATATGCCGTTGGTCAGGGCGAATTGCGCTGTACCGTTCTGGTCGGTTACCGTCTTGTAGGAATTGCCGCGGTCGATGTCTTCGATTTGGACGGTGATGCCTTCCCGAAGGTATTCCGCGTATTCGTCCGGATAGACGGCAGTCACCTGCAAGGTGTGCAGCTGGTCTTCGTAAGGATTGCCTTTGTCGAGGTCCGTACATCCTCCGAGTAAGGATGTGACGAAAAGCAGTACGATATAGATTGACTGTTGTTTCATATTTCTAAAGTTTAATGCGGCAGGTTAGTCCATAATAAAAGTTCGGGGTAAAGATTGCACTGGTTCCGGTTGCGTATGATTTCACATACGCCCGTGAGTTCGTGAAATTAATCGCGTTGAACGACAGCGAAACATGATCGCCTATCTCCTTGGTAATGCTGATATTGGCAGAGAAATACGGATCATATCCGTCGGCTGCGAAAGTATAGGCATTGCCCGATTTACGTATCAGATGCGCGAAGTCCGGATTTTCGGCTTCGGCGGCGGTGAACGGATGTACCTCGTTGTTCAGGTCGAGGTAGGCAACCGGATAAATAGCCGTATAAGAATTTCCGTCGTAGATGCTGCCTCCTGTTTTCTCGTTGCTGTTTTCGCTGACGTTGAACGCATACGACGTACCGTTATATTCGGAGAGGTTCTGCGACCGCTTGATGAGCGAGGCTTCTAGTTTGCAGGATATGATCAGCCTTGCTTTCGGGATACGGGTGATCGCTGTGATATTGGCATCCAGCGAGTGAGTGCGCTTGCCGTTGGCGGTTGTGGATGAGTTGTCGCCGTTGGCATATATACCTACATATTGGTAGGAACGGTTGGCGAGACTGGTGTGCGACCATCCGTTTTGGTAGTAATAAGACAAGGAATTGTCTATGTATTGGTATATGTATAGGCCGCATCCACACGGAACTGCGTACGGAGAGGAGTGATCTCCGGAAATCGATGATCATTTCCGCTCCTCTGCGGGTGATGTCCGGTCCGTTATCGGGAGAGGTTGACCTGACGAAAGTCTGGTCTTTCACCTTTACGTCCAGCGGTGTCCAGTAACTGTCCTCATCGTCCCGTATATATCCCATGCCCGTCTGATTGTCTACGGTAATCTGCGGATTGGCGGACAGCTCGAATCCTTCCGGCAACTGTAGAACATTGTATGCGAACGGAGTATAGGAACTTGTATATTTATAAGGCATCTTCGTACGGTTAAAGTAGCTACCAGCGAAATACGGGTGCGGGCTACATTGATGTCAACTCCTATTTCGGCATTCTGATTCTTCTGCCAGCGGAGTTTCTCGTTGTGTAATAAAGTATATGGCTGACTGTAATAGACGTAAGCGACTCATTGTTATTGTATGAGACTCCGAAGTCTGAATATCCCGATACTCCTGTCGGGGATAGAGTACATAGTACGAAGGCAGCTTCTCGGTCACTCCCCATCCGCCCCGAATCGCTATGTTTTCGTTCAGCTGCCATCTGGCGTTGAAACGTGGCGACAGTGTGTTCAGCTTGTCGTATTGCGTTCCGCTGATGAACAGATTCTCCCAACGCAATCCCGCCATCAGCCTCAGCATGGTGCTGCCGACAGCTACCGACAGGCTTTCTTCCGCATACAACGAAACATTGTGCATATACGGATAAGCCGAGTAAGAACGGGGGCGATATCCGTTGGGAGCCAGCGAAGGATTCTGATAATACTCTCCGTCGCCCACATTGCCTGTTCCTTTCCATTGCACGCCTGCTTTCAGATTGCTGGTAACGTTCTTGAAACGACGGTTCCATTCGTACTTCAACGAAGCGGCATAATCCAGTTCTTTGGAATCGACAATCTGATCGGCAAAGAATGGTAAGGCAGTTTGCCTGCAATGAAATAACCTTCCTGTTCAGCGTGGACTGCCGGCTGTTCGGACGCATAAGAATAAGGTGTATGTGCATGCGACTTGTTATCATTGTAATACACCGATGCATCCAGTTTGAGGTTGGTAATCCATGACTTGTTGAGCAGCCATGCCAATGACGTGTTTGCACGGAAAACGTTGTCTCTGACTTTGGTATATTCTCCCGTATATGCGTCGGATCATCCTTCGTATTCATTCCTCCGATGTTACCGGTCAGCCCGATGTCGAATCGGAGCACTTTCCGGAACGTATTGCTGTAACCTGCGGAGAATCCTCTGCGGGTATAAGAAGTATAGGGTGAATTAAGCTTTTGAGTAGCCTTGATCCATTCACCGCTTATGTTGACGATTCCTTTATCGTTGCCGAGGTCCAGCCCTTTGGAAAAGGACACCTGTTCTGTGCGGGGATTGATGGATAGCAGTACATTCCACGGAGTCTTCCCTTTCTTCGTATGGATTTGACCATACCGCTGTTCAAGTCTCCGTACTCTGCCGAAGGTACTCCGGTGATGACTTCTACCGATTCGATATCGGCCACAGAGATGCTGCGGGTATCTATTCCGGTCATATTGCCGAAAGAAGAGTTGTTGCCGATGCGTACTCCGTCTACTTCTATCGCCGTTCCGAAAGCCGCGTTGCCTGCGGATGAACCTCCGTCGCGCAGAGAGAAAATATTGTTGCTGGTCAAGTCCGGGACTTTCGTCTTTCCTCCCGGAAGAAGGGCGGAAATATCGCTTACATTCGATATCTGCAGATGTTCCAGTGCGTTACTCCCGATGTTGAGCGTGGTGTTCAGTTCAGTCTTCGGAGCTTGTGCGGTAACGATTACGTCGTTCAGGGCAAGTGTATTTTCCTTCAGTTGTATCTTTAATCCTTTGATGCTGTTGTTCACATTCACCGGAACCGTTGCCGGAACATAACCGAGGAAGGAAACTTCCAATTGATACTTGCCTTCCTGTATTCCTTGTATCGTAAATTCCCCCTTCTGGTCGGATACAGCCCACAAATAGGTACCTTTGATTAAAATGGATGCGCCGGGCAACGGCGAACCCGTCCTTTCGTCGGATATACGACCGGAAATAGAATAATTGTTAGTATTGGCTTCAATTCTGGAAATGATCAAAGAAAGAAGCAAGCAGAGCATTATTTTAAGTGTAAGAAACCTCATAGAACAAATTTTGTGCAAATTTCGTTCTATATCGTTAATACTACAATCGCAAATAATGACTATTTGGGAGTATGCGAGTACCCATTAAATAGGTATTTCTCTCCATTAGTGATTTGATAGCAGTTTTGCTCTCATGCTCTAACAAACGGTCTGTATCCCTTTATTCATCGTGGTTTCCAGTGTGGTAGCAACTGTGGCGGCAGGTATGAGGGCAAACGGTTGCTCTCACTTGCATCATGGACTTAATCTCGTTTGTTTAGCTTTATGCTTTGATTTGCAGGATGTTAATGTCTGATGTGTCAACTGTTAACAATTGGCATCCCAGCTATTAATAACTGAGAAATCAGTTGTTAATAGCTGACAACTCCTTCATTATAGACTGATAAATGGTTTGAAATGGCTTGAAAGGACAGGTTAAATGAGTCAGTTGTTACGGTCAAGTCATTTCAATCGACAGTTGTTTCAGATAGTTTCAGGCGCTTGAAACTTTTAGTTTCATTGCTTGAAACCAATGGTTTCAAAGGTTGAAACTATTAGTTCCAAGGCATGAAACCTTTTGTTTCAAGGCATGAAACCGAATTTGGAACTACTTCTTGGAGAATAATCTTGTAGGAGAGATGGGAAAAGGAAAGCCTTGGTGACTTCGAGGCAAATAAAGAAGATCGCTTGCACTGCGACGATTGTCGTGTAGCAAGCCGACCTTTATTTCATTTTATCTATGTATCTTATACGTTCTTTACCTTGATCAGATACTCAGCGATCTGTACAGCATTCAGTGCAGCACCTTTTTGATCTGATCGCCAACGATCCAGAATGTCAGACCGTTTTCATTTGTAAGGTCTTTGCGGATACGTCCAACGTACACAGGTCTTTGCCTGCAAGGAACAACGGCATCGGGTATTCCTTTTCAGCAGGATTGTCCTGAAGAACGAGACCCTCGCCTTTGGCGAATGCTTCACGGGCTTCTTCTACCGAGATCGGACGTTCTGTTTCCACCCAGATGCTTTCAGAGTGAGCACGAAGTGCGGGAACACGTACGCAGGTTGCACTGACTTTCACGTCAGAGTGCATAATCTTGCGTGTTTCGTTATACATCTTCATTTCTTCTTTGGTATAACCGTTTTCCGTGAACACGTCGATCTGCGGAATCAGGTTGAATGCCAGCTGATAAGCAAACTTCTCTACTGTCACAGGCTCGTTGGCCAATACCTGACGGTATTGTTCGTACAACTCGTCCATAGCGGCAGCACCGGCACCGCTGGCAGCCTGATAAGTAGATACGTGCACGGTTTTATATGAGAAAGCTGTTCGATGGCTTTCAGTGCAACTACCATCTGGATAGTTGTACAGTTAGGATTGGCAATGACGCCACGCGGACGCTCCAACGCATCTGCGGCATTTACTTCGGGCACTACCAAAGGCACATCAGCGTCCATACGGAAAGCGCTGGAGTTGTCGATCATCACAGCACCGTATTTGGTGATTGTTTTCTCGAACTCCTTGGATGTTCCTGCACCGGCAGAAGTGAAAGCAATGTCTACCCCTTTAAAGTCATCGTTGTGTTGTAAGAGTTTGACCTCGATCTGTTTACCGCGGAAAGTATAGGTTGTTCCGGCACTGCGTTTAGAACCGAACAAAACTAACTCGTCCATCGGGAAATTTCTCTCATCGAGCACGCGCAGGAATTCCTGTCCTACGGCTCCGCTTACGCCAACAATAGCTACTTTCATCTTTTTCTTTTGTTAAATGTGAATAATGTGGTTAATCGCTGCAAAATTAGAACATTTTATCATATAATCAGCATTTTGGAGATACTTCTTCACATTTTATCAGTTCCCATCCTTTAAATTGGAGCAAAATGCAATGCAATGCAGTCCCTTCACTGATAGTTGTTACCTTTTTATCCCGGCTATATTGTTTTAGTTGCCCTCTGCCTTCTTCCGCTTGTTCTTCCAGTTCCTTATCGGTGGCGGTGCGCGGGAGGTATTTTAATTCCAGAATATAACTGTGTGCCGTGTCCGGGTAGCGGGATTTGTCCGGCAGGAGGAAAAGTCACAATATCCGTAATTCATCTCCAATTCCGGCTGAACCAGATAATAAGAAGCAAGAGCAAGGTATGCTTTGAAGAAACCTTGCAAATTGTGTTCTCCCTCGATGGCATCGCGGATGGCGGAGTTTTCTTTATAGGCAAGGGCTATGTACTCAAACAGAGGGCGCCATTGTCCGTCGAAGGCCATGTCGTCAATTAAATCTTTTAAGTGAGGCAAGAATACTTCCTTACGCTGCTGGTAGTATTCCCGAAGGAATCCGAAATACTGACTCACGGACGCAATTGTTAGGAATGCACATCACAATACGGTCTCCACGTGTGCCGCACATTGTAAGCAGTCCATAATAATAAAGCAGGCTGCGGAAATTGTCTGTTTCAACAATCTTCTCTGCGGGAAAAGATGTGTGGAGGTTTACCAGTATCTCTCCTTTAGCAGCTATCTCTTCAATCGTACTCATGCGGTCTCCTCCCGATACATTCTCATGGTCGAGGCGTGCCAGCATTTTCAATTTGCTGTAGTCCGTACGGATATTCTTGTCGACCAATTCTTCCGGAGATGCGTCGAAATTAACCCGGTGACGCAAATAATATAGTGTCATGTCGCAATTGAACATTCTCGGATCGGTCTTCAAGCTGGCTTTGGCAAAGCAGTAATTGTCATACCACGGTTTCATTTCATTAATCATGGCATCTATATCTCCTTTCAGCATACCTTCTTTCTGATAATAGTCGAACATCTCCCGTACATCTGTTTCACTGAATCCCATCATCATATTGAAGTGCGGGTCCACACTGATATTCCAGTCTATGTTATATCCGCTGGATAAGTCGTCCAGCGTAACAGGACTTACCCCCATCAGGAAGATGCGTTCGAACATACCCTTGAACTGCTTGAAGTATTCCCGGTAGAAGCCGCTGGCATGGGTCAGGTCGCGGAAAAGGTTTTTCCCCTGTTCACTCAGGATGACATTCGTAAAGTTGTCATATTCATCAATGATGAGGTAGAGCAAATGTCCCAGGCGGCGGGCGGTGGCTTCCAGCCAATGCAGCTTTGTAGCGGCTTCGGTAGAAGCGATGATTTGCTCCAGTTCTTTCTCGCCTTGGTAGTATTCCCGGTAAGTACTGAAGAAGTCGTTCAACTGTATGCAGCAATAATTGTTGAAGTTGTCTTCCAGACTTCCACGTCCCAGGTTTGCTTTGGAAAAGTCAAATAGAGCACCTGGTAGATTCCCTGAAGCGGGGTGGGGTGCTTACCGATCCATAGATTGCCGAACCGTTCTTCAAAACGATCTTTCTGTGAAATATCGTAATAGGCACGCATCAATGGTGAGAAATACACTCTTGCCGAACCGTCGGGACGAATAAGGAAAAGGTAGTTTGCTATTTCTTCTATCTGGGGAATGAAATGCGTTTTATCTACATAATAATAATTTTGGTCTATCAGCCTGCTGAAGTCCGATATGCCATAAGGGATTCCTTTTGCCATAATGCGTTCATTTTATTGGGATGGATGCAAAGTTAAGTTTTCTTTTTATCTCCAACAACTATCCTTCTGCAATTGTTGCTATTATTCCTATTAAATAAACAGGAGGATGAGATTTATAATACCTGCATTGTGATTCTGCGAACTTTTTTGTTCCTTTGCGTAGAAATCCTAAAACCACGGACCTATGAACCTGTTTGAATTCAATTTAGCGTTACCGATAACCGATCCGACTTGGGTGTTTTTTCTGGTGCTAATTATCATTCTCTTTGCTCCGATGATTCTGGGGCGCCTTCATATACCTCATATTATCGGTATGATTTTGGCCGGTGTGCTGATCGGCGAACACGGATTCCATGTGCTCGACCGTGACAGCAGCTTCGAACTGTTTGGTAAAGTGGGGCTTTACTATATCATGTTCCTTGCCGGACTCGAAATGGACATGGAGGACTTCAAGAAAAACCGGATGAAGAGCGTTGTCTTCGGCTTGCTTACTTTCCTGATTCCTATGGCGCTGGGTATATGGAGCAGTATGAGCATGCTGGGATACGGTTTCCTTACGCAGTGCTGCTTGCCAGTATGTATGCTTCTCACACTTTGATTGCTTATCCTATTATCAGCCGTTACGGATTATCCCGTCTGCGCAGTGTCAATATTACTATCGGTGGTACGGCCATTACGGTCACTCTTGCCCTTATCATCCTTGCCGTTATTGGCGGAATGTTTAAAGGCACCGTCGATGGTCTGTTCTGGGTGTTCCTCGTTGCGAAAGTAGCCTTCCTTGGTTTCCTTATCATCTTCTTTTTCCCCCGCATCGGCCGCTGGTTTTTCCGGAAGTATGACGACAGCGTGATGCAGTTCGTGTTCGTGCTGGCGATGGTCTTCCTCGGAGGCGGACTGATGGAGTTTGTAGGAATGGAAGGAATTTTGGGAGCTTTCCTTGCCGGATTGGTCCTGAACCGCTTGATTCCTCATGTCTCTCCGCTGATGAACCGTCTGGAATTTGTGGGAAATGCCTTGTTCATTCCTTACTTTCTGATCGGTGTCGGTATGATTATCGATGTCAGAAGCCTGTTTACGGGGGGCGAAGCATTGAAAGTGGCGGTAGTCATGACAGTGGTAGCTACTTTCAGCAAATGGCTTGCCGCATGGATCACGCAGAAGATTTACCGTATGCAGCCCAATGAACGCAGCATGATCTTCGGACTCAGTAATGCACAGGCGGCGGCTACGCTGGCAGCGGTGCTGATCGGGCACGAAATTATCATGGAAAACGGAGAGCGTCTGCTCAATGATGACGTACTGAACGGTACGGTCGTGATGATCCTTTTCACCTGTGTCATCAGTTCGCTGGTAACGGAACGTTCCGCCCGCCGGTTTGCACTGAACGAAGATGCGCAGCCCGAAGATAAGGGAGCGAAGAAAGCGATGGAGCAGATTCTGATTCCGGTAGCTAATCCGGAAACGATTGAGAACCTGGTGAATCTCGCCCTGGTGATCAAGGATGCCAAGCAGAAGAATGGCATGATTGCCTGAATGTGATTAATGACAATAACAGCTCGGAGAATAAGGAACTGCAAGGCAAGCGGAATCTCGAAAAAG
>ENA-OQJH01000345-OQJH01000345.1-human-gut-metagenome-genome-assembly--contig:-NODE-345-length-26631-cov-1.517545_pt1 | contig 26631 bp, 43 predicted proteins | sample MGYA00242597_ERZ504763 | MGnify/ENA primary metagenome ERZ504763 (study PRJEB26092, sample SAMD00036359) | human gut metagenome | host: Homo sapiens | study: EMG produced TPA metagenomics assembly of...
GGAATGTGACCTCATTATTATATGTGAACATATTCAATAAGATTATTGGAGCGTAAATTAGTATTGCTATTGTGCTGACATTCGCAAGGATTATGGCTTATGATATATGAAGTAGAAGTATCCGAACAGGCTGACAGTGATTTGAGAGGAATTTTTGAATATATTGCTTTTCTTAGAGTAATGTATGCCGGACGGGACATAGACAATCAGTTAAATCTCCACACAAAGCAATAAAGGATATGGTTTAAAGCAGTCTTTCCGTTATGATCGACTGCTTTTTCATACTCAAAATCAGAAGAAAGGACTGAATTACGATGGAAGAATGTAGCGTATTGATTGAAACGACCAAATCAGCAGAGGATAAAACTTCTCGATGGTTTGATTTATCCATTGATTATAAGCTGTTCCGTGACCAGCTCGGTGTGGAAGTTTTTTATAAAAATTAGCACTCACCTCTTGACATTGCTAATAATAAGTGTTATATTACAGCTAGAACAAAGGAAGGGAAACAGAAAGGAACAAAGAGGCAAAGAAGTAAGATGCCAAAGGTTCCAGGAAGTTTCCAGACATCCCCGGTTCCAGAAGATAACAAGTAAAATAAAACATAGAGAGTATAGGAAAAGGAGAGATGACTTATGTTAATGCCTAGTATTTTTGGAGAAGATTTATTTGATAACTTTATGAAGGATTTTCCATTTTTCGATGATAACACAGAAAGCAATGTAGAAAAGAAGCTGTACGGCCGCAGAGGTAAAAACCTGATGAAGACTGATATCAAGGAAACCGAAGGCGGTTATGAGCTGGAAATGGATCTGCCTGGATTTACAAAAGATGAGATCAAGGTATCCCTGGAGAATGGTTATATGACCATCAGTGCAGCCAAGGGACTTGATAAAGACGAACAGGATAAGAAATCTGGCCGTTACATCCGTAAAGAGCGTTACGCAGGATCCTGTGAGAGAAGCTTCTATGTAGGCGAAGACATCACAGAAGAAGATATCAAGGGTGAGTTCAAACATGGTATCCTGAAGCTGTTCGTTCCGAAGAAGGAAGCAAAGCCGGCAGTAGAGCAGAAGAAGTATGTTTCTATTGAAGGTTAATATGAAACAGGGAGCGGGAGCTGGTCAACTAAATAAGGTCATAAGGTTATAAATAAGAGCCGCCGGAAGAAGTGTAAAAGCTTTTTCCGGCGGCTTTTTTGCTGCACCGGCAGCTGTAAAAGGGCCGACAGCTCCGCCAGACAAATAAAAGCATATGCAGAAGGAAAATTAGACTATAACCCGGATGTGCACTGCACCCTCATGAGCGATGGAGTGGGACATTCCTGCGGAGAACATCACTGTGGGGAACATCAGTGTTAGGATAAATAAAAGCGGGATTTATTTTTTCAGTAATACCACCATAAAGCAGCTTCCGCAGCCTTTTACACTTTCCACAGAAATATTTCCACCATGTGCCAGCACAATGGCTTTTACAATGGTCAGACCAATACCTGCGCCGCCGGTTTTGCGGTTGCGGGAACGGTCGGTACGGTAGAAGCGTTCAAAGATCAGAGGAATGTCTTCTTTAGCGATACCGATGCCTGATCTTTGACGGTCAGCTGCACGTTTTTGCCTGAATTGTGGATATCTATCAGGATCTGACCGCTTTCGGTAGAATATTTAACAGCATTGGATACCAGGTTGAAGATCACCTGGTGGAGCCGTCTCTGGTCTCCGGAGATAATAGCAGACTCACCTGTTACCATGCAGGTGAGTTTCTTTTTTGCCAGTTCCGGTTCAAAAGCAGTTTTTACTGCCTGAGCCAATTCTAAAAGGTCAACTGGTTCTTTCTCCAGAACCATATTGGAAGCCTCGATCTGGCGCAGTTTTTCCAGGTCAGAAATGATACCGGAGATCCGGCCGAGTTCATCATAGCAGCTTTGAAGCCGCTCTTTTGTAGGTTCCCAGACTTCCTCGATCATGGCTTCTAACTGGGAAGACACATTTGCCACCGGGGTGCGAAGTTCATGGGCTACATCGGAGGTCAGCTGTCTGCGGACGTCTTCCTGTTTTTCAAGATTTCAGCCATATGGTCAATGGCCTGGCCAAGCTGGGCCAGTTCTAAGGCTGCGGCATTGGTTTTATCTGCTCCGTATCGGATCTGATAATTTCCCTCAGCGATCTTTTCGGCCGTTTCCTTTGCTTTGTAAGAGGAACAGAAAGCCGTTTTGCAAGGAGCATACCGGCAATCACTGCAAGGATAAGAGAAGAAATACCGGTGATAAACAGGATCTGGTTTAAAGAGTCCAGAAACTGGAAGTCACTTTCACTGAAATAATAAGGGCCGTAGTAGCTGATGTCTGCATAACCGGCAATTTTATTGTCCTGGCTTAATGTATAGTGATAAGTGGAAAAACTGCCCTTAAGGCCGGGCCGCTTCTTCTCCATATTTGTATGGATGTCTTTCATGATCTGGTGGCATAGGGTTATGTCATGATTTTCGGCATCCCAGATGATATTTTTATCTTTGTCATACACTTTGATGATATATCCGTCTTTTAAAGCATACATTCCCACACCATGGATATAATCCAGGTTCCAGGTCTGGTTGCTGCTGTTATACTGGGACAGAAGTGTGGTGATCAGCTGTTCGGCAAAGGTCTCCCTCTGTCTGGCTACATATTTCTCAACTGATGGCTGATCAGCAGATTGGCAGTGAGACTGATTACGGAAATAGTGATCAGGACGATTACTGCAAATCCGGCAGATAATTGTGTGCTTATTCTTGTGTTTCTTATGTTTCATTATATATTTCCCCCGAACTTGTATCCAATTCCATGAACTGTACACAGATAAATGGGATTTTTGGGGTCATCTTCTATTTTCTTTCTCAGATTTTTAATGTGGGTGTCAATCACCCGGTCATATCCGGAAAAATCCGTGTCGAAAGCGGAAGCAATCAGTTCGTCTCTTGTAAATACTTTTTGAGGATATCTGGTAAATGCAGATAAGATCTTCCATTCAATGGGGGTAAGTGAAATAGTTTCCCCTTTTTTAACACTTCTTTCCGGTTATAGTCGATCACCAGATCCCCGGCATTCCATGAAAATTTTTCTGCAAGAGGCTTCAGGTCATGGTCTGACCTGCGCCATACTGCCTGGATCCTGGCATACAGGTTTTTCAGGCTGAAAGGCTTGGTGATATAATCGTCTGCTCCAAGGTTTAAACCATTTAACATATCATCTTCCATGGTTTTGGCTGTGAGCATGATAATGGGAATCCGGGACTGCCTGCGTATTCTGGAACAGATTTCTTCACCGGATATATCTGGAAGCATCAGGTCCAGGATTACAAAGGAAACCGTTTCTTTTTCCAGAAGGCTGAGTGCCTGCGTTCCTGTTTCTGCCTGGAGCACATGATATCCCTGCTTTTCAAGATAGGAGGCAACGGCCTCACGCATCATGTTTTCATCATCGACGATCAGTATCGTTTTCTGTTCCATCATATCAATCATCCATTCCTTCTTAAACATCCTCATTACAAGTTTTCGCCATACAATTCCAGATGTTTTTAGCTTCCGCAGCAGCCCATACCGGAGCCGTTAAAAAATGGTTCTGTTTCAGGATCTGTTTCTTCCGCTCCTGTACTTGTATCTGGATCAGTTGGAGAAGTTTCTAGTGTATCTGTTACAGTGATATTACCACGTATCATTCCCATCCAGCAAGTATATTGAAAAGTTCCGGATTTAGAAGGAGTAAATTCGATCACATTTTCTCCTTCTGAAAGGGTATGTTCAATTCCGAAGGAGCGCAGCAACATTCTGTAGTTGCAGCCGTTAAGGGAGCCTTTGGGAGCATTGATGATCCATTTTATAGGAACACCGGTCTGAACTTTGATATCAGGATATCTTCCGCGCTGTAAGGTGCTGTAGATGACCTGGATGTTATTTGCATTTTCATCCTGGGGTGTTTTATCGGCAGCATTGGAAGAATCTGTGGTATCTGTCGAGGTTCCCTGATCTTCGGAAGTTCCCGTATTTTGAGGATTTGCTGTATTTTGAGAATTTTCCGGGCCTTCGGAAATACCGGCTAATGCAGTTCCCTGGGAAAACATGGCAAGACCGAGGACAACTACAAGGATGGCGCCAACAGTGGTCATTTTTTTTGCAAACGCTTTCCAAGAACGGAGACCAGAGAGCCAAGCCCAAGCATAAGGGGAACGGTTCCAAGACTGAATAAAAACATGGATAAAGCACCGGAAAATGGATTTTGGCAGGCCAGAGCCACAATCTGCATGGACTGAAGGGGACCGCAGGGCATCAGGCCGTTTAAAAGTCCAACAAACAGTGGCTGTCGGCTGGAAGCACGCTTTTTAAGGACTTTTGTGGATAAAAAACGTGGGATCCGTAAGGTAAGTGGACGAAGCCAGGGAAAGATCCCCAGCATATTGATGCCCATGATCACCATAAAAATTCCGGCGATCATTTTTAAGCTACCCTGGAGAAAATAGGAAATCCCGGTCTGTGTACCGCGCCTAACAGCATGCCAACAAGACCTAAAAGAAAACCAATCGCTGTATAAGAAATCACACGGCCTGTATTATAAAGAAGAGCCGGAAGAAAAATGTCAAGAGCGCGGCTGCTTCCGGAAACATCAGAGGCATTTGAAGGTTGTGGAATACATTGGGACAGGTTGATGCCGCCGCACATGGCAATACAGTGTACAGATGTAATAAGTCCGATCACAAACAGCATGCCATAGCCCATTTTTGTATCTGCCAGCTGCCCTGGTGCCAGCAGGTTGAGAATGCCGAAATGCTGTAAAAGGGCATATAAAAACAGGATAACAGCCAGTGAGACAAAGTTTTTTTTCATATCATAATCGGATGTTCCTGTTTCCGGCAAAGTGGTATAGCCGTTTTTTTCAATGATCTCCCGGATCTGTTTTAAGGAAATGGTATCGGTATCGTAAGTAACATGGGCAAGGCCGGTATTGTAGCTTACAGTAGCGTCCTGGATCCCGGGTGCGGTTTTCAGGACGTACCGGATCCTGTGTTCACAGTTTACACAGCTCATGCCGCCGATATGCAGTGTTTTTCTGAGGATCTTCATAAACATTGTACCTCTCTTTACTTTCATTGTTTTTGTGAGTATACCAGAGAAATTTGTGATTTTTATGTGGAACAGACATTTTGTGCAATTGTTCTGCTATAGTCTTCTTTTATAACTGGCAATAGAAAATCACATGTTGACAAAAATGTTCATCATCTCTATAATACCCATTAACATACCGATGTGATTGGTTAATAAAAGGTGAGGAGAAAGCATATGAGTGACAAGAAAGAAAAAGATAGCAAGGTAAAAGACAGAAGGCTAAGAAAAATGTGGAAAAAACTCAGGAAGTGTCAGTAAGTGCAGAGAAAAAGATATTTCCCCACAGCTGTACGGACTGTGGTGTGCTTAACTGTTCCAAGCGGAACGCTTCTTATCCGGAATTTTGTCTTACAGAAAAACTGACTGAAAAAGAATTAGAAAAAGTAGTTAAGCTTTATACAGAAAATGAAGAAAACAATAAGATAGCCATTGCTTCAGCTGAAGTGGAAGGTGGCTTTTATGGAAAATATACCGTGTAGAGGAGATCATGGAAGTAGCGAAAAGGATCGGTGCAAAGAAGATCGGCATCGCAACCTGCGTAGCCTGATCGAAGAGAGCCGTATTTTCGCAAGGATACTGAAATTAAATGGGTTTGACGTATACGGAGTGGCATGTAAGGTAGGTTCTGTAGATAAAACAGATATTGGTCTGGATCCCAAATATACATGTAAGACCGGACCGGTGATGTGTAATCCTATTTTACAGGCAAAGCTTTTAAATAAAGCGGGGACCCAGTTAAATGTAGTAGTGGGGCTTTGTGTAGGCCATGACAGTTTATTTTATAAATATTCCAAGGCTCTGGCAACTACGCTGGTCACAAAGGACCGTGTTCTGGCCCACAATCCGGTAGGTGCGCTGTATCAGACAAGAGCTTATTATAAGCGGCTTTTACAGCAGCCCTTATGGGATGATGAGGATGACAAAAAGAAGAGAAATAACAGATTAGATAGGTTGGAAAAAGTGAGAACAGAATAGATGAGATCATGAAAGATCAGGAGGCAGCAATTATGAGAGGAAAATGGAAGTCAGGCATCAGAATATTTGCAGGAGCTGTACTTGCGGCAGCAGTTTTGGCTGGCTGCAGCAGCAAAACAGCAGAGAGTGGGGCAGCTCAGGATGCAGGACAGAATACAGCCCAGGGAAATTCAGACAGCCAGGAAGTAAGAAAAGTCTATGTGGCAGTAGGCGCTACCTTTGAACCATATACATACATAGATGAAAATAACCAGCCTGCAGGCTATGATGTGGCTGTTTTACAGGAGATCGACAACCGCCTTCCACAGTATGAATTCCAGATTGAAAACATGGAACTTGCCAACATTTCTGTTGCTCTGGATGCAAAGAAGGTTTCCATTGGCTCCCAGCAGTTTGAGAAGAACCCGGAAAGAGAGAAGAAGTATCTGTTTACAAATGAAGGTTTTGCCGCTTACAATAAGCGTCTTGTATACAAAAAAGGAAGAGATGATATCCACTCTATTGATGATCTGGTTGGAAAGAAAGTAAGTGCCGGTCAGGGAAGCAACACAGCAGCGATTCTGGAAACATACAATGCAGAACATGACAATAAAATCGATATTGTATATTCCAATGGTGCTACCAATGAAGTATTTATGATGATGTAATGAACGGAAGACTGGATGCCATTGTTGCAACCAAGAAGACATTTAAAAAATACAATGAAGCATTTGGCGGTGGCTATGATATTAACGAAGACAGCTATTTCAGCGAGTCACAGGCCTATTTCATGCTGGCACAGGGAGAGGAACAGCTCCGGGATGACATGGATACTGCTTTAAAGTCAATGAAAGAAGACGGAACTCTTACAAAGCTTTCTATTGAGTACACAGGAAGTGATTATAACTCAGAAGAATAAATTTACGGTACACGTATTTTATGAATGATCTTATAACATGAACAGTAACAGAACAGGAGCATAAAACATGGATCTTTCCAGCATTTTCCGTTTCAGCGATATGGTGGAATATTTCCCAAAGATCTTATCCCGTTTCCCTGTAACGCTTCTTATTGTAGTAGTGAGCGTTGCAGGGGGGCTGGTCCTGGGATTTATTCTGGCAGCGGCACGTATCTTTAAAATACCAGTGTTAAAAGAACTGGCAGCTCTTTATATCTCTTTTGTAAGAGGTACCCCGATCCTGGTGCAGCTATTTGTAGTCTATTATGGACTGCCACTTCTTGTAGCACCCTTAGGAGTGGATATTAACCATTGGAGTAAGCTGTTTTTTGTACTGGTTACATATCTTTTAAATGATGGGCATTTATGTCGGAGATCATCCGGTCTTCTATTGAAAGTGTTCCCAAGGGCCAGCTTGAAGCGGCAGCTTCTGTAGGACTTACCACATTTCAGACCTATAAAAGGATCATTATCCCACAGGCATTTAAAATAGCAGCGCCTGCATTTGGAACCCGTGTGGTCGGATCTTTCCAGGCAACTGCAATGGCATTTACACTGGGAATTATTGATATCATGGGTCAGGTAAAAGCTATTGGAACACGTACCAACCGTGTTCTGGAAGGCTATGTAGATGCAGCGATCATATTTATCATCGTTTCCTATTTACTGGAGCGTTTGTTTACCTGGATGGAGCACCGGCTTAATGGTCAGACAAGGAGGAAGGAAAATGGCATCGCCCTTTGAGTTTTCGTATGTTTTTACAGTGATCGGGAAAATATGGGAAGCTATGCCGGTTACTTTGCTGCTGACTTTTGCTCCCCTGTTTATAGGTTTCCTTTTTGGTGTTCCCTTTGCGGTGATCCGCCGCTTCAATGTTCCTTTTGCAGCTTCGTTTTTAAAAAATGCGTCTAATATTTTAAAAGGAATACCGGCGGTACTGCTGGTGCTTATGATCAATTACCTGATCTTAAAGCCTATTGATTACCTGGCGTTAAGCTATGAGTGGGCAAAGCCGCTGCAGACTATGAATAAAATATATATAGGTATTGCTGCGTTAAGCATTATGCAGTGGTGCAGATCACAGAAACAGTTCTTGGCGCTCTCTTCCGTGGGAAAGACAGTATGAAGCTGCGTATTCCATAGGACTTACCAGGACAAAGACATTGTTTCGGGTGGTCTTTCCACAGGCTGTTCCTGCAGCCCTTCCTGTTCTGTGCAACAATGTGATCGGTCTTTTAAAGTCCACATCCATTGTATATCTTATTTCTGTAAATGATATTTTAGGAGCGGCCATCAATTCGGCAGCTGTGAATTTCCGTTATCTGGAGGCATATATTGCAGTGGCTGTCGTATACTGGGCTATGTGCGTCTGCGTGGAAAAGCTGTTTTATGTAATGGAAAAACGGTATAAATATGCGGCAGGAGGTAAGATATGATCGAGATTAAAAATTTACATAAAGCATTTGGACAGAACCAGGTTTTAAAAGGTGTTGATATTACTGTAAATAAAGAAGATGTGGTGGTAGTGATCGGCCCCAGCGGCTCCGGAAAGACCACCATGCTGCGGTGCATTAATTTCCTGGAAAGAGCAGATGAAGGAACGATCACAGTAGGAGATATTACAGTAGACGCAGCAAAAGCAAAGAAGAAAGAAATCCATGAGATCCGTTTAAGGACTGCCATGGTTTTCCAGAATTATAATCTGTTTGCCAATAAAACGGCCCTTGGAAATGTAATGGAAGGACTGACCCAGGCAAGAGGCGTATCAAAAGAAAAGGCAAAGGAGATCGCTCTTGATGCATTGGAAAAGGTAGGTCTTAAGGATAAGGCAGATTATTATCCGTCCCAGCTTTCCGGCGGACAGCAGCAGAGAGTGGGAATTGCCAGAGCTGTTGTGTTAAATCCGGATGTGATCCTTTTTGACGAACCTACGTCTGCCCTGGATCCGGAGCTGGTGGGAGAAGTATTAAAAGTTATCAAAGATATTGCAAAAGAAGGGATCACCATGATCATAGTGACCCATGAAATGAGCTTTGCTTCTGATGCAGCCAATCGTGTGATCTTTATGGCCGGTGGTGTTGTAGTGGAAGAAGGAAAGCCGGATGAGATCTTTTCCAATCCAAAAGAAGAAAGAACAAAGCAGTTCTTAGAGCGTGTACTGCCTAAGTGGTCGTATACGATATAATGAGCGCAGAGAAAAACAAGCGCCGCCCGAGGCGGCATTTGTTTTCGCAAGCCATTAACGAACAAGCCGCCTGCGTCAGCAGGCAGTGGAGCGCACCAGCGCGGGGCTTGTGAGTTTAAGGAGTCCAAAAGAAAAACAAGCGGCTGCGAAAGGAGTCCCCCAAATGAAAATTGATTTTAACAGACAGATAAACAGAAAAATACAGACTGCTCTAAATGGGACGGCCAGGGAGGAGATATATCCCGCTGTGGGTTGCGGATATGGACTTTCCTGTGGCAGAGCTGTTTTAGAAGCACTGAAAAAAACGCCTGGAACATCCATTTTTCGGATATACATTTCCCGGAGAAAGTGTTTATCAGGCAGTTATTTCCTATTATAAGAGAAGATATGATTTTGATGTAAAAAAGAATGGATCCTGTTTAACCATGGAGTTAATACAGGAAATAATATTGCTGCCAGAGCTTTAGGCGGCACCATTATGGTGGCAACTCCTATGTATCCCCATATTAACCAGAAATTGCCCCAGGAAGCGGGAAAGCCGGTGATCCGTGTACCTTTAAAACAGGAAAACGGGCTGTATACCTTTGATTTTGAGGCAATGGAAAAAGCGGTTACACAGGATGTGACCACCTTTGTGCTGTGTAATCCTCATAATCCGGTAGGTCGTGTATTTACCGGAAAGGAACTTGAGGAGTTATTTGCATTTGCTGCCAGACATGACATTGTGGTGGTTGCAGATGAGATACACAGTGACCTGATCCTGGAAGGAGAACATATTCCTGCGATTACCTTAAATGAAGCAGCCAGACAGAGAGTGATCCTTCATCATTCTGCAAGCAAGACCTATAACATACCCGGTCTTCCGGTGGCATTTGCCATTATCCCAAATGAAAAGTTAAGACATAAATACGAAGAAGTAGCAGCAACGATGCATGCGCCTTTTGATACTCTTTCTTTTGTTGCCCTTGAGGCAGCTTTTACAAAAGGGGAAGAATGGCGGCAGGAACTGTTAGAATACCTGAGGGAAAATAAAAAATGGCTGGACGAACGGATCAGCCGGATCCCGGGGCTTTCTATCTGCCACAGTGAAGGTACTTATTTAGGTTGGATCGATGCCAGAGAAACCGGATTAAGTGATCCTGCCGGCTTTTTTATGAAAGAAGCAGGTGTGAAATTTAATGACGGAGAGTCTTTTTCTGCTCCCGGTTTTATCCGTGTGAATTTCGCCTGCCCCAGAGCGTATCTGGAGGAGGCGTTTGATAAAGTTGAGAAAGCTTTGGGTAATTGGAAAAAACAGGAAAAAGTTTATTAAAAGTTTGGGCTGCTGTTGGGCGGCAGAATGGAGTTTTTTATGAAGATAACAAAGTTGATATTTACATGCTGGATGCTACTGCCCAGAGAGCCAGCAGACGTCCCATCTGCTGCCGGGTATGGACAGATGAAGGTTTCTATGGTGACGGTGAAGCGGGGATCGCTTTTGATTACGCAGCACCTGCGGGGATCGGCATGCTCCAGGATATCTCCCGTCTGGTCATCGGAAAAGATCCTATGCGTACAGATGAGCTGTGGGAGAGAATGTTTAAAGTAAGCTTCTGGGGCCAGGGCGGCGGCCCGGTTGTTTTTGCAGCTATCAGCGCCATTGACATTGCTTAATGGATATCAAGGGAAAAGTATTAAATGTTCCTGTTTATGAATTATTAGGCGGAAAGGTAAATGACAGCATCCGCTGCTATGCGTCACAGCTTCAGTTTGGCTGGAATGAAGATGTAGGGCCAAGAGGTACCGCAAAAGAATACGCAGATATCTGTAAATATGCAATGGAAGACGGATATGATGCGGTAAAGCTGGATTTTACTCTTTATGACCGGGATAAGAAAGATATTCCAAACCGTGACTGTGAAGGTTTTGTCTCTACTGATTTTTATAATATGGTAGAAGAACGTATTGTTGCGATCCGCGAAGCCTGCGGCAATGTTGATATTATCATGGAAAATCATGGGCGTACCGATGTTACTTCCGGTATTAAATTAGGAGAGCTTTGCGATAAATATAATTTTTACGCCTTAGAAGAGCCCTGTACGCCCCTCCGCCCGGAATTCCAGAAGCTGATCCGTGAAAAGGTCCGCACTCCTTTGGCATCTGGGGAACGTTTATATACCAGATGGCAGTTCCTTAATTACTTTAAAGATAACTCTATCCAGTTAGTTCAGCCGGATGCCTGCAACTGCGGCGGTATTTCAGAGTGCAGAAAGATCTGTACCATGGCAGAAGCTTTTGACGTAAAGGCGCAGATCCACTGTGCAGGCGGTCCAATTTCCACAGCAGCTGCTTTACAGCTGACAGCCGCTACTACCAATTTTGCGATTTATGAACATCATTTTCGTTCCACACAGCCTGCTATTGCCCGTCTTGGCAAGTATGATTATCAGCCTGTAAATGGAAAATTCTATGTATCAGACAGACCGGGTATCGGACAGGAACTTTCAGAAGCAGCCATTGCAGAGGCACTTGTTCATGTAACCGTTGATGAACCATAAACGGAGAGGAGAACTATACTGTGAAGAAAAAAATACAGATCCCCCACATTTTTGTTATACTGGTATGAATTGCTATGTTCTTTGCTGTACTTTCGTGGATTATGCCTGCAGGAGCTTATGACCGGGTATTAGATCCCAATACAGGAAGAAATATTGTTGATCCTAACAGCTTTCATTATCTTCCAAAAACCCCGATTACATTTATCCAGTTTATATCTGCTTACTCTGGAGGTTTTACCAATGCTGCCAGCATGATCTTTATGACTCTTGTAGTAGGTGGAACCTTCGGCATTATCAATGAACTTGGCATTATCCGGCTGCTCTTGCCATCATCCTTAAAAAATTTGATAAGAACCGGGAAATGGCGATCCCGTTCCTCATTCTTGTTTTTGGACTTTTTTGAGTCCTTTATGGGGGCTCCGGAGCTTTGTATCATCTTCCTTCCCATGATACTGCCGCTGGTACTGGATCTTGGTTTTGATACCATGACTGCCCTTGCTATCGTTATCTGCGGAACTGCGTTGGCTATAGTACGGGTATGGGAAATCCGTTTACTACTATTATCGGCCAGAAAATCTGCCAGCTTCCTCTTTATTCTGCTATGTGGTATCGTGCCATCTGCTTCTTCCTTTTTTACGGGATCACTGTATGGTATATTTTAAGATATGCGAAGAAAATACGCAAAAATCCTATACTCAGTGCTACCTACGAAGAAGATGAGATACGCAGAAAAGAGAATATGCAGATGACTCAGAATGCAACTTTAAGCGCTAAAAACAAAGTGGTATGTGTCTATGTTGTTGTCTGCTTTTTCTTTAATATTTTCGGTGTGATCAAGCTTGGCTGGGATATTGCTGAAATGACAGGTCTGTTCCTGGTAATGAGTACAGGTGCCGGCGTTCTCTCCGGCCACAGTCTTACTGATACCTGTAAAATGTTCATGAATGGTGCAAGAGATATTCTTCAGGGAGCCTTGTTATGTGTTTTGCACGTACCATTGCCCTTCTTATGACAACCAGCAATACACTTGACGTATTTGTTTATGGAATTTCAAAGATTGCAGGCGCTTTTCCTCCTACTCTGGCTATTGTGGGTATCTTTATTGCCGGCATGCTGCTTAATTTCCCGATCAACAGCGGTTCCGGCCAGATGACAGCTACCATGCCTATCATGTCTCCACTGGCAGATATCCTTCATGTTCCAAGCAGGGCGCTGTCCTTGCCACACAGTTTGGTGATGGCTGGTCCAATACTATTTATCCTACCAATGCTTCTTACATGGCAACGATGGCAGTTGCAAAGTAAACTGGGTAGACTGGCTGAAATTTCAGTTTCCACTGCATTGTATCTGGACTGTTGTAAGTGTCATTATGCTGATCATTGCCCAGACAATTAATATAGGACCGTTTTAAAATCTGCTGGACAATCCTTAGCCCATCCCTTAAAATGAAAGCAGTATGAGATTTTTGGTTTGACGGAAATTGAAGGAGCTTAGGATGAGGGAAGAAGATGTACTGCAGGTTTTAGGTGGAAGTTTCTTTAATAGTGTCCTGGTGGATATAGAAAAGAATACATATACGCGGATGAATTTTGCACCGTGGTTGTTAAAAATCAGTCAGACTGGTATGTATACCGGGCTGGCTGATTTATTGTCTGTAATTCTGCAGTGGAAGAGTATAAGGAGAGTTTAAAGAAAGATCTGTCTCTGGAAGTATAGAAACATTTTTTAACAGCCGAGATCCGGAAGAACGGGATGAAGAGAACAGTATCACCTATGAGGCAGAGGTAGACGGGAAGAGAATATTGTAGATATGATGGGCGGAAATATAAAGGTGAAAAGTGAGCTGGGAAAAGGCTCTGAGATCACTATTGGCTTGCGTTTTAAGACTACTTCTGCAACAAAGAACCGGGGCGTGATCCAGGAATTAAACGGTTTTCGGGCACTGGTGCAGATGATAATATGGACAGCTGCGTCAGCGTGGAAAAGATGTTGCGGACGATCGGGTTGCGGCCTGAGTGGACGACTTCCGGAAAGGAGGCAGTTTTCAGGGCAAAATATGCTACTGAGCAGAATGATCCGTTCCATGTATACATTATTGACTGGCTGATGCCGGATATGAATGGCGTGGAGGTAGTACGACGGATCCGAAGTGAGATTGGAGATGAGGTGCCCATCATTATTCTGACTGCTTATGACTGGTCGGATATTGAGGATGAGGCAAGAGAAGCAGGTGTTACGGCATTTTGTGCCAAGCCGTTGTTTTTATCGGAACTTTATGATGTGCTGCAAAATTCCAGCAAGGCAGGCGGTATTGGCGGAAATGAGATCATTGCGCCGGATACTTTTAAGGGCAGGAAGGTACTTCTGGTAGAAGATGTGGAACTGAACCGTGAGATCGCAGAAACCATCTTGCAGGAAGCAGGCATCCATGTGGTCTGTGTGGGAAACGGACAGAAGGCGGTAGAATATATGAGTCAGCCGGAGGCAGATGATATTGATCTTATTTTAATGGATATCATGATGCCGGTAATGGATGGGTATGAGGCTGCAAGAAGGATCCGGAAACTGGCGGATCCGGTCCATGCCAATAAACCGATCATTGCTATGACAGCCAATGCTTTTGAGGAAGATGTGAAAGCAGCTCTGGCGGCTGGGATGAATGAACATTTATCTAAGCCCATCCGTATTGAGCTGCTGTATGAAATTATGAAGAAATACTTATGATGTTTTAGAAAGTAGTTCAATGATATGACGGGCAGTTGCCTGTGGGGTGCGGTCATTTTTACTGTAAATGCTGCGTAAGCCTCATAGGAGACTGCCCGCTTGTTGTATCGGTCAAGAAGTTCTTCTTTGGTGTTGTTTTTGATAAGAGGCCGGTCAGGATTTCGCATCAGGCTTTTGTAGCAGTCTTCAAAGGGGCGGTTTAAGTAGATAATGGTACCGGCTTTGGAGAGAAGATCGCCGTTGCGGGAGTAGGTGAGCAGACCGCCACCTGTGGAAATTACGCAGGGGGAATAGCTGGATACCTGTTTGGTGATCTCATGTTCAATATTGCGGAAGGCTTCGTTGCCTTGAGAGGCGAAGATCTGTTGTGGAGTCTGTCCTGTCTGGGAGGTGATCAGTTCGTCTGTATCGTAAAATGGTACGTCAAGCTGGCGGGCCAGTTCTTTTCCTATGGTAGTTTTTCCGCTGTTGGTGTAGCCGCAGAGGAAAATGGGTTTTGTCAGTTTTGTGGGCATTTTTTAAGGATCCTCCTGTGGGTATAAAAAATTACTTTGAGGTTGTATACAGCAAAAATGATACCATGTTTCAGGAAAGAATACAAGGAATATGACAACAGTGAGTAAAAGCTTTAAAGTTTTAACTTGGCAAAGTTTATTGTTGAAACCTGTCACCTGCTGTGTTATAATCTGCATTAGCACAGCGGAGATTACGAGAGTATATTATTTTACAGAAAGAGGAGTGTAGTATTATGAAACTGAAAAAATGGGTCGCACTGGCTACAGCTGCTGCAATGTGCCTGTCTATGACAGCATGCAGTGTTTCTGTATCCACAAATGAGACAACAAAAGCAGCTGAGCCATCAGCAGAAACCACCGCAGCAGAGGCAGGGACAAGGAAGAGTCCGGCGAAGCAGCTGAGTCTGCAGCAGAGGGAGATTTAGTAGCAACTGCTGATTATCCTACCAAGCCTATTACTATGATCATCCCTTACGCAGCAGGCGGAACTACGGATGTATGGGGCAGAAAGGTTAGCAGCTCTGTTAGAGAAGTATTTAGGACAGGCTATTACAGTTACCAACCAGGGGGGTGCTTGCTGGTTCTATCGGTTCCCAGTTTGTAAAGGAACAGCCTTCTGATGGTTATACTGTATTAGTTTGTGCAGAGACCATGGGAACCTATCGCACTATGAATGTCTGCGATCTGGATTATTCTGATTTTACTGTTATTTCTCCATTAGTAGGAGATCCTAAGGTACTGGTTGTTGGTAAAGACTCCAAGTACAACACTCTGGAAGAGTTACTGGATGATATTAAGGCAAATCCTGGAAAGATCACTATGTCTCACTCTGGTCCTGGCGGAAGCGGACACAACCAGGGACTTGTTATGAAGGAGCTTGGTTATGATGTGGCTATGACCAGTTTTGACTCCGGTAATGATGCTCTGTTAGGCGTAATTGGCGGACAGGTTGATTTTACTAACCTAATATCTCTACTTTAGGCGGCTATATTGAAAGTGGCGATGTTAAGCCTTTAGCTGTTTTCTCTGATAAGAGAATGGAGCTTATCCTGACATTCCTGCATTTACTGAGTCTGTACCGGAAGCTGAGAAGTATTTAAATATTCCTTATACTCTGTTAAGCTTTGTTGTTAATAATGATACTCCACAGGATGTGGTTGATGTATTAAAGGCAGCATCCCAGAAGGTATTTGCTGATCCTGAGTGGACTGATTTTGTTAAGCAGAAAGCAGCTGATCCTGTTTATGAAGAGTATACAGATGATGCTTCTATCCAGAAGTTCTATGATAACTGGAAGTCTGTTATCTGCTGGTTACAGTATGACAACGGCGTAGCTGAGAAGAGCCCTGAGGATTTTGGTATTGCAAGAGTTGCAGAGTGATAGTTACAGTTCAGCATATGGTGGAACTGTAATCTGGAAATGTTGAGAGTTAATTGAGGATTGATCAATGAAAAACAAAGTTTCTTCACTGATTGCAGAGGGTATCTTATTTTGCGGGAGCGGCATTTTGCTGCTCTCGTATTCTCTTATATCCTATGCAAAGGCGTTTAATAAATCTTGGAGCCAGTCTCCGTATCTTTTTCCGGCATTGGTTGGTGCAGCACTGATCGGGCTTTCTATCTGGATCATGGGACAGGGAGTTCTGGCTATGAAGAGAGCGGGAATGGAATTACTTTGAAAGAAAAGACAGATAGTAAGGGAAAGATGGCAAGAGTTTTGGGAGTGCTGGTGCTTTGTGGACTTTATTATCTGGTTCTGGGAGCGGTTTCAATTCCGCGGGTTACGATCGGAATCTTGAGTTTTAGTATTACGATCTCTATTTTTGAGGTTGCTACGGTTATTTTTCTGATCGCTATGATGTGGTTTATGAAGGTGAGAAAAGTGGCTGTGCTTGTACTTGTTCCTATTGGGACATCATTGTTTTTGAGTATTGCATTTAGGACTTGTTTACATGTAATGCTGCCATAAGTTTAAGGAGGAAAAACAGATGTTGGAAATGTTATCGATCGTGGATCTGCGCTTTCTTCTTATGGTCCTTTTGGGATCTGTGGCAGGTCTTTTTGTAGGTGCTATACCGGGACTTTCTGTATCCATGGCTACAGCGCTGCTTGTTTCTATTACTTATACCTGGGATCATTCTGACGCTTTGGCTATGATCATGGGCGTTTATGTGGTGGGTGTATTCTCAGGTGCTGTTTCTGCTATTTTGATCAATATTCCTGGTGCGCCGTCTTCAGTTGTTACTACTTTGGATGGTTATCCTATGTCTAAGAAGGGACAGTCTTATAAGGCGCTTTTTACGGCTACGATCTATTCTTTCGTGGGTAGTGTTTTTGGATTTATTGCTTTGGGACTGTTGGCTGAGCCGGTTGCGGCGATTGCTATTAAGTTTACGAAAATGGATTATTTCCTGTTGGCTTTGTTTGGACTGGTGACAGTTGGATCTGTCAGCACGAAGAATTATGCAAAGGGATTGGTCAGCGTCATGCTGGGACTGATCATCAGCATGGTGGGACTTGATCCGTTAATGGGTACGAAGAGACTGACTTTGGGGATCCAGAATTTAGCAGGTGGTATCAGTACGGTACCGGCGCTGGTTGGCTTTTTGGATTTGCTGAGGTGTTGAGTGTTATTTATAGTCTTGATCAGGAACAGAATGTTCTGGCTATGGAGAAGACGAAGGTTAGTTTGAAGGAAGTGCTTAAACATTGGAAACTGTCTATTTATACTTCGACGATTGGTATGCTGGTTGGTGCGCTTCCTGGTGCCGGTGGTCCGGTGGCTTCGTTTATTGCTTATAATGAGGCGAAGCGTATTGTGAAGGAACCGGAGGTGCCATTTGGTGAAGGTGCTGTGGAAGGTATTATGGCCAGTGAGTCTTCTAATAATGCATGTATTGGTGGTGCGCTTATTCCGATGCTGACGCTGGCTGTGCCTGGTGATGCGGTTACTGCGATCATTTTGTCTGTATTCTATGTTCATGGACTGCAGCCGGGACCTATGTTTATCAGGAAAAATCCGGAGGCGTTTCAGGCTATTTTGATCGCGGGGATTATTGCTTGCTTCGCGCTGTTGGTACTTGGATTGTTGGTAGCGCCGAGGATCAGTAAGGTGATCACGATACCGAAGAATGTGATGATCCCGGTTGTGACCAGTCTTTGTGTGATCGGATCTTTTGCATGTAATAACCGGTTGTTTGATGTGGCTTTGATGTTCTTGTTTGGAGTGATCGGATTTTTGATGAGAAGGTTTGATTATCCGGTTGCACCGCTGATCCTGGCTATGGTTTTGGGACAGATGATGGATTCTAACTTTAGACAGGCGGTATCATTGGCTTCTTCTGCAGATCATCCGATTTTGTTTACGTTTGGGCATTGGCAGACGGTGTTGCTGCTGCTTTGTATTGCTGGGTGCTTTTGGGAAATATTCCTTGGACGAAGCCTTATGTGGAGAAGGTTAGAGGGGTGTTTCGTAGGAAATAGGGCACATATTCGAAAGAAAAGAGGATGAGGTACATAAGCGCATCCCGGCGAAGACCTGTTTGCTCCGTCGCTTTTTGTCAGGTCTGTGATACAAACTCACATGCTGCGCATGTTCAGACAGTGTATCACAGACCTGACGCTATACTCACAAAACAGGTCTTTTTTCTGAAATGGATGCTTCTCATGTACCTCATCCTCTTTTCAGCTAGTGTGTTGCCAACCTCTCGGACGCAGTCCGGGAGGTTTTTTGATGGAAATTTTATTTGTCTTTAGGCATGGTTTTAAAGAATTTTACGACCATCGGAAGTGTGATAGAAGCGGATATGATATCAGAGATGGTCTGGGATATCTGAATTCCGGTGAGTCCAAGGATAGTGTTCATGATACAGAGGACGGGAATGAAAATGAGTCCGCTTCTGATCATGGACAGGAAGGTAGCACGGCCATTCTTTCCAATGCTCTGGAAGAGCATGTTTCCATAGAGGGAAAGTGGCATGAAGAAGAGGGCAATGCACTGGATACGCAGGGCGGGAATACCGATGGCAAGGACTGCCGGGTCATCACGGAACATGCGCACGATGGGGGCAGAGCAGGTTATTCCGATAAAGGCGGAAATGCTCATTACTACGAAGCTGCTTTTTACGCTGAACCAGAAAGCATTACGGACACGTTTGTATTTTCCTGCGCCGTAGTTGAAGGCGCTGACTGGCTGGAAGCCTTGTCCTATGCCCAGTGCTACACAGAAGAGGAAGTTTATGATCCTGGTGACAATGCTCATGGCTGCGATAGCGGCATCGCCGTAAGGGCCTGCAAAGCGGTTTAAAACCATAACGGAAACGCTGTTAAGTCCTTGGCGCATCAGGCTTGGAAAGCCGGTTGCCAGGATGTTGGACACATCGCTGAACTGTCGGGTGACGTAGCGGATGTTTAGGCGGCTTTGGACTTTTCCGCGAAGGAATGGCTGATGAGGATGGCCATGCTGATGTACTGGGAAATAGCGGTGGAGATACCAGCGCCACGGACTCCCAGTTTTAGGACGAAGATCAGGAACATGTCTCCGAAGATGTTTAAAATACCGCCGGAGGCAAGACCTAACATGGCAAAGAAGGCTTTTCCTTCGTAGCGGAGAATGTTATTCATAACGCAGCTGGATGCCATGGCTGGTGCTGCAATAAGGATCCAGGTGCTATATTCGATCGCGTGAGGAGGATGGAGTCAGTGCTTCCAAGGAGACGCATGAAGGAGCGTGGAAGAGAAAGCCAAGGATGCAAATGAGGGCGCCACATAATAATGATAAGAAGAAGCTGGTGGATGCGAATTTGCGGGCGCTTTCTACGTCATGCGCTCCCAGTTTACGGCTGATATTGCTGCCTGCGCCATGTCCGAACATGAAGCCGAAGGCATTGATAATAGCCATCAGGGCGAACACGACTCCTGTAGCACCGCTGACACTGGTTCCGAGCTGGCTTACAAAGAAGGTATCTGCCATATTGTATACACTGGTCACAAGCATAACTCACTGTGGTTGGCAGTCCAAGCTGCAGTACCAGTTTGTTGACGGGGGTTTTTGTCATTTTATCATATTGTATCTGCGCACTATCTGTTTTCATAATATGTATACCTTTATATATAAGTGTGGGAAATAGAATAAAAGGCCCTCCTGTGATTTATTTTATCATAGAAAGGCCTTTTGAAAAGCGTTTTTATACTGTTCAGTTAAAAAAGTTTACTTTGTTTTTACATAGCGGTGTTTATATTTATTTTTCTTCCAGGTCGATTGCTTCGAAAAGATCTCCAAGGGTTTCCAGTGCTGGAAGCAGTTTTGTTACACCGCAGGTGAAGAACAGGATGCGGATAACTTCAAAGATCTCATCAATGGTAGCGCCGTTTTCCAGAGCCAGTTTTCCATGGACTTTCATGGTGGTCTCTGTGGAGGTTGCAATTCCGACTGCCATGACGATCAGTTCTCTGTACTTTTTAGGAATAGAGATGTCTTTTTGTTGCAGTTTACATACTGCTGATAGAACATATTGATCAGGTTCGGGTCATTTCCCATAACGCGGTGGGAGTCTAAAAGTTTTCCTCCGCGGGCTTCTTTTAAAGCTTCCAGGATCTCTCTGGAACGCTCAAGTTTAGCTTCGTCTGTCTGTTTCAACGTAATACCTTCTTTCACTTATTATTGATAAACATACCGCCTGCGTCAGCAGGCAGTGGAGCGCGTTAGTGCGTGTTCGTGAGTGGATAAAATAAAATGGGATTTACTGCAAGCTGTATTTAGCTTTCAGAAAATCTGGGGCATAGCCTGGGAAGAGGGCATAGGTGACTATGTCTTCTTCTGTGCGGGCAAGTGAGCCGACTTCGGCTCTTGCTGTGTCCATTCCTGGAGCTAACTGGTCACCAGGACGGATGAATGCCGGTTTTTCATCTCCAAGGGCCTTTTCAAGAAGGGTTGGATCAATAGGGCCGGTGGGCGTCCGTAGAGACCGCGGCAGTAGTCTTTTAATTCACGCTGACCATTGCGTAGCGGTTGCCGGTTAATACGTTTGTGGTTGCCTGGGCACCGCACATCTGGCTGGATGGGGTGGCAAGAGGCGGATATCCCATATCAGCACGGACACGGGTTGCTTCTTCTAATACTTCTGGGAGACGGTCATACAGTTTCATGGCTGTAAGCTGGCTTTCCAGGTTGGAGAGCATACCGCCTGGGATCTGATGCTGGAGACAGCAACGTCTACACCTACCAGTTTGGTGCCGAAATCTGCATATTTGCGGCGAAGTTCAGCAATTTTTGTTGATATCAGCGAACTGTCCAAGATCGATCTTCGGATCTCTGCTGGTTCCCTTTAAAGCTGCCAGGTAGCTTTCGATTGGCGGAAGGGATGGTCCCATGGACATAGAGGAAACACATACATCCAGTCCGTCTACACCGGCGCGGATGGCTTCCCAGTAAGCCATTTCTGCCATACCGCCTGTGCAGTGGCAGTGAAGATGTACCGGATCTTAAGGGCTTTTTTCAAAGCGGTGATCAGTTCGTAGGCAGCTTCCGGTGTCATAAGTCCGGCCATATCTTCTACGTGCATCAGGGATGCACCCATCTGTTCCTGTTCTAAGGCATTCTGGACGAATACTTCTGTTGTATGGAATGGGCTTACATTATACTGAACGGAACCTTCGATCTTTTTGCCTGCTTTTTTGATGGCTTTGAATGCGGTTTCGCAGTTTCTCAGGTCCTGAAGGGCATCGAAGGTAAGGAATACATCGATTCCGGCTTCTGCTGCCTGTGCGATGAAGGCTTCTACTACGTCATCTGGATATGCTTTGTAGCCAACCAGGTTCTGGCCGCGGAGTACCATTTTTAATGGGGTTTTCTTTACGTATTTTTTAAAGGTTCTTACGCGCTCCCACGGATCGTCTTTCAGGAAACGGACTGCTACATCGAAGGTAGCGCCGCCCCACATTTCCATGGAGTCATATCCAACTGCGTCCATCTGCTCTAAGAGCGGGATCATATCTGCAGTGGTAAGACGGGTTGCAAAAAGAGACTGCTGTCCGTCGCGGAAATCTACACTGTTGAATTTAAGAGGAGTTCCTGCGCCTGCAAAGTCTGCTGCTCCGATTCCGGAAGGAGCAGAAAGTTCAGGAGCCTTTTTGTTCCAGAACAAAATACCACACCTTTCATTTCGTAATAAGGATGTCACCGCAAGGTGACATGCTCCTTTGATTATTTATTATAGTTGTTTGCTGTTGACAGGTGGATCAAAGAGAAAACCTGTCGGGGAATGTTGGATTTTCTTGATTTTTTGGAGATCGTTCTCTGGTCAGTTTACAGTACCTGGAAAATGGCAGGTTCCGGCAGGAAATCAAAAAAAGAATCCGGAGGGGCCAGGTACTGAAAGCTGGCCAGAGAACGGCAGGTACTGGCAGATGCAAAAGGGGAAGTATACATGTCAGAAACCTGCAAAGGTTGAATCATGTAGGATATGTAATACTTAAGTCAAACGTTAAACTAAATCGTTAAAACAAGAATACTAAAAAAGAATGAGGTTGTCAAGAGGGAAAATGAAAAAACGTGAAAAAGAAGATTACGTGTTGTGGAAACTATAACATAGTAATGAGATAAAAAGACAGGAGCTGATATTTACAGCTCCTGCAAAAAATAATAGATGACAAATGGATTATGAAAAACTCTCTCTCAGCATCAGTTTCGCATGTACTTTCACATGCTCTGATGACATATCATTGTTTAAAACTTTTTTTCTCATCAGGCGCAGAACTTGCTGACCGATCTCTTTGTTTGGCATTTCTACTACACTAAGGGATGGGACATAGTAGGAAGCAGCTTCCGGATCCAACATACCAATGGAGAGAAGTTCTGCATCTCCCGGAACAGAGATCCCTTCTTCATGGAAAGCTCTTAAGGCACCCAGGGCAATGGCATCGGAGTCACAGAAGATCATTTTTGGTGGTTCCTTAAGGGCAGCGTATTGTTTGCCGATCTCATAACCGCCGTTTCGTGTACTGGATCCCTTCAGAATGTATTTTTCGTCTGTTTCAATTCCCAGACGTTCGCAGGAACTTATAAATGCCTGGACACGCTGACTGGTAGCAAAGTAGGAGTGTCTGGATGCAAAGATAGCTGCTTCTGTATAACCTTTCTGGCGGATCTTTGTGGCTGCCATCAGGCCGACTTCGTCATTATCGGTGCATACAGTGGAAAAATGTTCGGACTCACGGTTGATCAGTATCACTGGCATACGGGGGCAGATGCCCTCAAGCCACTGCTGGTCTTTGGCAGAGCATGCACGATAATAGCGCCGCTGTAGCCATTTTTTAAGAAAGTGGTACCATATTGTTCCAGTTTATCATTTTCATAAGTCTGTATCATCATTCACAGTCAAAGCCAGATTCGGCAATTTCTATCTGAATGAAATTTAAGAAAGAAGCCAGAATGGAAACACGATAGTCCAATGGCCAGAAAAATGCGATCACAGGGCGCTCATTTTCCTGGGAGCGCAGGCGTCTTGCGCTTAAGTTTGGCTGATAGCCTAAGTCACGCATTGCTTCTGCCACCCGTTGCTGGGTTGCGGCAGAGATCTTTCTTTCTTCTGCTTTTCCGTTTATGATAATGGACACGGTTGTAACGGATACACCGGCCTGTTTTGCTACGTCCTTTATAGTTGCCATATGTTCACCCTTATCTTAATATCTTATATCTTATTCTCTAAGTTCTCTAAGACCGCGAAAATGAATGAAATGCAGCGGTCTTATTTTATTGTTCCATATATTATCTGTTGTCACCGTCAGGTGGCAGGTCTGTTATGTATATCAAAAACATGTTCGTAATACGTTTTATGTTTACTAAAACCAATCTTAAGCCAGAGTTCCACATTATGTCAAGCAGGAAAGAAGAGTATCGTGGATCATGTATGAAAAATGCACAATAAGTAATACGTTAAACTATATAAAACTGACAAAGAATATTGTATTTTTATCAAAACACTTGACAAACGTCAAACGATAAACTATTATTTGTGACAAGGATGAACGTTTTACTAACACGTTAAACTAAATGAGATATGTACATGTTACTACTAAATAAATGCAATACAAGAGATACAAAGATGCACAAGTACATATCCGCAAAAGCAAGGCATTTCGCCGGCTGTCCGATTTCTGGGGAAGAGAGATCTGACAGAGATGAAAATGATAACTAATTAAAAACGATCAACCCCACAAAGAAAGGAAAGTACAGATTATGAGTAAAGTAAGCAGAGCAATGGACGGAAACGAAGCAGCAGCTTACGCTTCCTACGCTTTTACCGAAGTAGCAGCGATCTATCCGATCACACCATCTTCTCCAATGGCTGAACTGGTTGACAAGTGGTCAGCAAATGGAATGAAGAACATGTTCGGCCAGCAGGTAAAGCTGGTTGAGATGCAGTCTGAATGCGGAGCTGTTTCCGCAGTACACGGTGCATTAGACGGCGGTGTACTGGCAACTTCCTATACAGCATCCCAGGGACTTATGTTAATGATCCCGACCATGTACGTATTGCAGGTCAGTTAAAGCCAGGTGTTATCCATGTAGCATCCAGAAACGTGGCAACCCATGCGATTTCTATTAACGCAGAGCATTCCGATGTTATGGCCTGTCGTCAGACCGGATATGCAATGTTAGCATCCTCTTCACCACAGGAAGCAATGGATTTAGGTGCAGTTGCTCATCTGGCAGCTATTAAAGGCCACGTACCTTTCCTTCATTTCTTTGATGGTTTCCGTACTTCCCATGAGATCCAGAAAGTAGAATGTCTGGATTACGAAGATTTAAAGAAACTGGTTGACTGGAAGGAACTGGAAAAAATTCCGTGAGAATGCATTAAATCCAGAGCATCCTGTTTTAAGAACCACAGGTCAGTATTCTGATACATATTTCCAGAGCCGTGAAGCATGCAATACCTATTATGATGCACTGCCGGATATCGTTGCAGATACATGAACGAGATCAGCAAGATCACAGGAAGAGATTATAAGCCATTTAACTACTATGGTGCTCCGGATGCAGAGCGTGTGATCGTAGTAATGGGATCTGCAAGCGGCGTTCTTTGCGAAACTGTAGATTACTTAAATGCAAAGGGCGAAAAGGTTGGTTTCATTGATGCTCATCTGTACCGCCCATTCTCAGCAAAGTATTTCTTAAGCCAGCTGCCTGAAACTGTAAAGATGATCACTGTTGGTGACCGTACCAAGGAGCCAGGTGCAGCAGGTGAGCCGCTGTACGAGGATGTATGTTCTGTGATCCTGGAGTCAGGCAGAAATATCAAGGTTTTAGCATGTCGTTATGGTCTGGCAAGCAAGGATTATACTCCAGACCAGGTTATCGCACAGTTTGACAATATGAAGGCAGCAGAGCCAAAGAACCATTATACCGTAGGTATTAATGACGATGTGACCCATCTGTCACTGCCTGTAGGACCAGAAGTAAATACTGTTCCGGAAGGAACCATCAGCTGCAAGTTCTGGGGCCTTGGTTCTGACGGTACCGTTGGTGCAAATAAGAACACCATTAAGATCATCGGTGACCACACAGACTTAAATGTTCAGGCTTACTTTGAGTATGACGGCAAGAAGTCCGGTGGTGTTACCCGTTCCCACTTACGTTTTGGCAAGAAGCCGATTAACTCTACCTACCTTGTAAACCACGCAGATTTCATTGCCTGCCACAATAAGTCCTATCTGGACCGCTATGATATCCTGGCAGATGCAAAGGAAGGCGCAAATGTGCTGATCACCTGCGACTGGAAGGGCGAAGAGTTAGAAAAGCATTTAACTCCTGCATTTAAGAAAGCAGCAGCATTAAAGAAGATCCATCTGTATACCATTGATTCCACTGCAATTGCTGCAGAACTGGGACTGGGAAGCAGGACCAATACCATTTTACAGGCTGCATTCTTCAAGATCACAGGTATTATCCCGATCGAAGAAGCAGTTGGATATATGAAGAAAGCTATCTTAAAGTCCTACGGAAGAAAGGGCGAAAAGATCGTCAACATGAACTACGCAGCTGTTGATAAGGGCGTAGAAATGGTAGAAGAGGCAGAAGTACCTGCAAGATGGCTGATATCCAGATTCCAGAAGAGAAGATCGATGAGAACCTGCCAAAGTGGATCCGCAAGATCCAGATGCCTGTAAATGCTATGAAGGGTGATAACATTCCTGTCAGCGATTTCACCGATCTGCCAGACGGAACCATGCCTCAGGGTACTTCCAAGTACGAAAAGAGAGGTATTGCAGTTAATATTCCTGTTTGGGACAGCGAGAAATGTATCCAGTGTAATATGTGCTCCTACGTTTGCCTCATTCCTGTATCCGTCCATTCCTTGTAAATGAGGATGAGGCAGCAAAGCTCCTGAAACCTTTACAACAACTGCTGTTAAGGGCAAAGGCGCAGAAGGCTTACGTTTCCGTTTACAGGTATCCGCTCTTGACTGTACAGGCTGCGGAAGCTGTGCAAATGTATGCCCGTCTAAGGAAAAGGCTATTACCATGAAGCCATTAGACAACAACTTAAATGAAGCAGATAACTGGGAATATGCAATGAAGTTAGCTCCAAAGGCAAATCCGTTTGGAACAACAACTGTTAAG
>ENA-OQJH01000347-OQJH01000347.1-human-gut-metagenome-genome-assembly--contig:-NODE-347-length-26610-cov-4.164030_pt1 | contig 26610 bp, 43 predicted proteins | sample MGYA00242597_ERZ504763 | MGnify/ENA primary metagenome ERZ504763 (study PRJEB26092, sample SAMD00036359) | human gut metagenome | host: Homo sapiens | study: EMG produced TPA metagenomics assembly of...
CTTTCTGTCACACTGTATTACATGGAGGGGTACAGTGTGCGGGAGATAGCGGGGATCTTAGGTGTGACAGAGAGCGCCGTAAGAACCGTCTGTCGCGTGCGAGGGAGAAACTGAAAAACGAATTGGAACAGGAAAACAGTTACGGAATGGAGAGTTGAGTATGAATATTGAAAATATGGAACAGGAATTTCCGAAAATGCCACAGAGCATGCGGGACATGATAGAAAAAGAAGTGGAAAAACAGGTAAAAGTGACACCGCAGAGAGGTTATTTTTTCCCTGAAAAAAGCGGTAGTGGCGTCACTGGCGGCAACGTTTGTACTTGGAACGACGATTTTTGCGGGTACAAAATTATATCGCATGAGCAGCAGTCCGCAGGGTAATTACGGTATGACGACTAAAATTGAAAAAACGGATGCGACAGAAAATACAGAAAAAATAGATCCGGCACCGCAGCTTGCAATGAAATTATCTTATCTGCCGGATGGAATGACAGAGACGGAAGAAGGAAAATACAGCTATGAACAGACACCGGGGCAGGGAGGTATCTCGATTGTATTTTATCAGATGGATACCGGTGATGAGGCATTTTGGATGCAGGATCATTATGTGACGGAAAGTGAAAATATACAGGTTGGAAACCACGATGGTGTCTATGAAAAAATGCAGAATATTGTGGGTGATGACTCTGCATTTGACCAGATGATCTATGTAACTTATCCGGAATATCATTATGTCATGCAGATGTATGTCGGTCATGATGTGACAAAAGAGGAGGCCTGCAAGGTTGCAGAGGGCATTATTTTAGCACCGTCGGAGGAACTTGCGGATGGCACGGTGATAAGTCCATATAACTGGAGCGATTATGAGGATGCTATGGCGGAGAATAGCGGTGAGGATGAGGCGTTAAAGACGACAGCCACTGCGGAGGAGATGAAAAATCTGCATAAGATCGGCGAGGAATTTGCTGTGACGGGAGAAGCTGATGGAGAATCACAGAATCTGCGGATCAAAGTGACAGATGTGAAAGTGACGGATGATGTCGCAATCCTTGATCCGGTTTTTATGGATCGTGATATGCTGGACGTGGATGAAAATGGAAAACTTCTTCCGGATACGATTTCTTACATCAAAGCCGGAGACGGCATCAATACGCTCGATGAGGTCATAAGCAGCAGGGAGGTACACGGAAACTGGTATACGTTACATTAGAGTATACCAATGCCGGGGAAACAGAATTGACGGATGTTTTATTCTTTAGTTCGGTCATGAAGATAAGGGAAGAAAACGAAGTTTACGAGATCTGCGGCGGGGAACAGCCAAAAGAGGGGGATGCATGGGATACAGTCCAGGCGGACAGCAGCAGTTTAGAGTATGGTGAAGAGATGGCATATTACGATGTGACCGGCGGAGAGAGGGGAAATAATTATTTTGGCAGCATCAAAGCCGGGGAGACAAAGATATTGCATGTGGGGTTTGTTGTGGATGAAGATGCACTGCCGTATCTTTATCTGAATACCGGTACTTCCGGCAGCAGTTATACATTTACGGAGCAGGATTTAGAGCAGGGGCTGGTGGATATCCGGCAGTAAAAAGGGAACAGTGGTAAAAAGGAAAGTGCACCCGGAAATCGGATTGTAGGAGCGGTTTTCGGGTGCCTTTTCGTGTAATGATTGAAAGCCTGTAAAATGCATGATAATATAAAACAATCAGAAAGAATGGTTATGCTAGAAAGGATCAGCCAGTAAAAAGAAAATTTACAGTGTGAACCGTAACAATTTGCAGGCTGGCAGTGTGGAAAATGGATAAAAAGGTAGTATTTCTTGATGTAGACGGAACAATGGTCAACGAAAAAGGCGAGATCCCGGAGTCCGCACAGTACGCAGTCCGTACGGCGCAGGCAAACGGCCACCGGATGGTGGTATGCAGCGGACGCAGCCGTTTTCAGATCTATGATGCACTGTTGGAACTTGGATTTTCCGGGATCGTCGGTGGAGCCGGAGCCTTTGTGGAGGACGAGGGAAAAGAGTTTTATCATGCATATATTGATGAGGAACACAGAAAAAGCAGTTTTGATTATTTAGAGAGCAATGGATTTTTATTCTGTTACCAGGCGGATGACGGTGTGGTGTTGAACCAGAGAAGCTGCGACGGCATGTTAAAGGTTTACCGGGATGCCGGAATGAGTAAAGAGCGCTTAGACCGCCTGATCGGACGGATGCACCTGACCGAGCAGCCATGGAAAACGAAAAAATGAGAAGATCATTTATTACGGCGCACCGTTTCCGGTCGCAAAGGTTCATGCGGACATGGAACCATATTTTGATGCAGTGGCGATCAGTCTGGACGGAATGGGTGATTTTGCGGGCGAGATCGGGATCAATGGCATTAACAAGGCGACAGGCATGGAGCGGTATCTGAACCATGTCGGCATTTCACGGGAAAACTGTATTGCGATCGGTGACGGACCGAACGATCTTCAGATGATGGAGTACGCCGGGATCAGCGTAGCGATGGGAAATGCGCGGGATGAGGTAAAGCGGCTGGCAGACATGGTGACAGACCATATTGATGAGGATGGAATTTTGCATGCGTTTGAGCGCCTTGGACTGATAAACGATTGTATTTGATGGAAAATGATGATACCATGAAATGGTGCAGGAAAACCACGAATGGGATCGTGATGAGAGATCGGAGGAGCCTATGGATAAAAAATCAGTTCGGGCAGTTGCAGTCACTATTTTTTCCGGGGTATTATTTTTGGAGAGCATGTTTGCAGGCGGAGTCGCAAGCGAGGAGACAGGAAAAGTCTTAGAAGGCATGCGGGGACTGCGCAGAGTGAATAATGTGCATTATCTGGTAACGAACAGTTATTCCGGGAGCCAGGACATTGTGCAGCAGACGCAGGAGATCTGGGCTGACCTGTTAGATGAAACCTGGGCAGCGGAGTATAAGAATACGGATGCCGATGGTGCCATGACGTTTTTAAAGGAATTTTGTGATGGGGTTACGGTCAATTCTTACCAGGCAGGAGTCTGGAGCCAATGGAATGGCTACAGTACGACGACGGATATTCCAAATTACCAGGCGCTTACGAATCTGGGCTACCGGGAGGAGGACATTGTTTCTGCGGAATGTGTAGATTTAAGTGACGGAGCGACGCAGATTATCTTTTCACTGTCAGGGCAGCAGTTGAAGGAAAAGAGGGATCAGCGCTTGACCTCATAGAACCGGCTGGTATGGAGGAGCAGGACGATACGGAACAGATGGATAAAATGTCCGTCTATTATGAACAGTACCAGAAAACAGGCTATCAGAATGAGCAGATTGCGTATACCATTAATAAATCCGGGGTTCTGACAGGAATGGAATACAATTTTGATGTGAAACGGCCTAAAGTTGTGATAAAAGGCGGCGAGCAGAAACTTGAAGGGGAAGAGGAATATGCAATGGGAGTAAAGATCAAGGTACTTTCCTATAACCAGGCGAATATTCCGAAGGTGATAAGAAAGTGTGCGGCAGATGCCGGATATGACAGGTAAAGGATGATGGAGATATAGATGATTTTCATTTATAACGGAAGAATGTGCATTCTCATGTTGGAAACAACAGAGTGATTTGATTGTTGAACAGAGTGCAATGTTAACTTGATGAAAATAAAAAGTTGACATTACACTCTTTTTGAGTAATATTGTTAACTATAAGATGAGCGGAGGTTAACAAAAAATGAAAACGAAGGGCGTAATTTACTGTGGATTATTTACTGCACTGATTGCAGTCGGGGCATTTATCAAAATTCCGATACCGGTCGTGCCATTTACCCTGCAGTACCTGTTTACGATGCTGGCAGGTCTGCTGCTTGGTTCAAGACTGGGAACGGTGTCTGTACTTTCGTACATGCTGCTTGGGCTGGCTGGTCTTCCAATTTTTTCGGAGGGCGGCGGACTGTGGTATGTGTTTAAACCCAGTTTTGGATATATCATCGGATTTGCAGTGGTACATTTGTGACTGGATGGATTGCGGAACATATGGAAAAAAAGACCATTGCACGGTACCTTCTGGCAAATCTGGCAGGACTGTTTTGTGTCTATGCAGTCGGTATGATTTATTACTATATCATCTGTAATTTTGTGATTAATACGCCGATTGCGGCAGGACCACTGTTTTTGTACTGCTTTGTTTTAGCGGTGCCGGGGGACATTGCCTTAAGTATTCTTGGGGCAGTGGTGGCAAAGCGTGTCAGACCGGTGCTTGCTTATGAGGCAGTGCGGGTAAGATCTTAAAGATGTTGCAGCAGATATGGTTCATGAGATACAAATACATGGATCTGCGTTGGGATTATGCGCAGTATCTGAAAGATAAGCGGGAGAAAAAGAAATGAATGCATTTACATTAGCGGAAGAAATTATTAACGGAAGAAGAATCACAAGGGAAGATGACCTTTCATTTTTCCTGACCTGTGATCTTGAGGAGCTCTGTGAAGGAGCAGATAAGATCAGGGAAGCACGGATCGGGGATAAAGTAGATCTGTGTTCAATTATCAACGGGCGCAGCGGAAGATGCCCGGAGGACTGCAAATACTGTGCACAGTCGGCGCACCATCATACAAACTGTGAGGAGTATGATTTCCTTCCGGAGGAAGATATTCTGGCAGCATGCAAAATGAATGAGCGGGAAGGCGTTGATCGTTTTCTATCGTTACAGCGGGAAGAGCACTGACGGGAGAGGAATTTGACAAGGCGCTCCATGCATATGAGACGATGAAAAAAGAGTGTAAGATCGATCTGTGTGCCTCCATGGGATTTCTTTCTGCAGAACAGCTGCACAGACTGCACGAGGCAGGTGTCACCAGTTATCACCACAATATTGAGACATCCAGACGCAATTTCCAAACATCTGCACGACACATACCTATGACATGAAGATCGAGACATTGAAAAAAGTAAAGGCAGAGGGAATGTGCGCCTGCTCCGGCGGAATCATCGGCATGGGAGAAACGTGGGAGGACAGACTGGATATGGCGGTCAGTCTTGCAGAGCTTGGAATCGACTCGATTCCGATCAATGCGCTGATGCCGATACCGGGAACACCGTTAGAACATCTGCCAAGACTGTCAGAGGCTGATATTTTGCGCACGATCGCATTTTTCCGTTATATCAACCCGGATGCCAATATCCGTCTTGCTGCGGGAAGAGCACTTTTGACAAACGATGGGGAGAGTGCATTCCAGGCAGGAGCATCCGCATCCATTACCGGAAATATGCTGACGACGGTGGCATGCGCAACGATCCGCAGCGACAGACGGCTGTTAGAAGATTTAGGCCGTGATGTGACACCGGAGTACTGGAAAGAAGAAAAGTCAGAGGCATAGTAAGAATCGTCATATGGAAAAGAAATGTCCTTGTTATGTGGAAGGAAAGAATACAGAAAAGAGGATGGATATGAGCAAAGCTTTATTTATCACGGGTACCGGGACGGATATCGGAAAAACTTATGTGACCGGGCTGATCGTAAAAAAGCTGGCAGAAGAGGGAAAGTCAGCGGCATATTATAAAGCGGCAATGAGTGGAAATGACCGCAGGGCAGACGGCTCACTGATCCCCGGAGATGCCTGTTTGTGCAGAAAATATCGGGGATTACACAGCCGCTTGAGGAAATGTGTCCTTATGTATATGAACATGCATATTCACCGCATCTTGCTTCACGGATCGAGGGACATCCGGTGGAGATGGCTGTGGTCAGAGATGGCTACCGGGCAGTATGTGATAAATATGATTATGTGACCGTGGAGGCAGCGGCGGTATTTTGTGCCCGATCTGTTTTGATGAGGCAAAGATCCAGCTTGAAGATGTGGTGTCGGAGCTTGGACTTTCCAGTATCCTGATCGCAGATGCCGGGCTTGGCACGATCAACAGTGTTGTGCTGACGGCAGAGTATATGAAGGCACATCATTTGCCGTTAAAGGGAATCATATTCAACCATTATCATCCGGGGGATGTGATGGAGGACGATAACATCTTTATGTGCGAATATATGACCGGACTGCCGACACTTGCGAAGGTACAGGACGGGGACACGGAACTTAAGATGGATGTGAAAGCACTTGCGGGATTATATGAGTAAAGTTGATATGTATGAAATTTTGCAGCTATCTGGCAGCAGACTGTTAAGTAGTTGAGAACAGAATAAAAGAGGAGTAAAAATATGATCTGGTATCCTTACGAACAGATGAAAACAATGCGGGAACCTTATAAAATTTTAGATGCCGAGGGTGTTTATCTTTATACGAAAGATCAGAAACTGATCGATTCGGTATCGTCCTGGTGGTGTATGATCCATGGCTATAAACACCCGGAACTGACGGCTGCCATCAAAGAACAGGCAGATCATTTCTGCCATGTCATGCTTGGCGGACTGACACATGAGCCGGTGCAGAAGCTTTCGGGTAAGTTGCAGGAGTATTTACCGGGAGATTTGGATTACTGCTTTTTCTCGGATTCCGGAAGTGTTGCGGTGGAAGTCTCCTTAAAGATGGCATTACAGTACAATACAAATCAGGGCAGAAACGTCCGCTTGTGCTTGCATTAGAGCATGCTTACCACGGGGATACGTTTAAGGCGATGGAAGTGGGGGATGATGAGGATTATCATTTCGCATTTGAAGAAAAAACGGGTGTGGTTCATATACCGACCGAAATCGCGGCACTGGAGGAGGCATTTGAGAAATATCATGACGAATTGAACTGTTTTATCGTGGAACCGCTGCTGCAGGGCGCAGGCGGAATGCGGATGTATGATATTTCTTTCCTGAAACGCGCACGCGAATTGTGTGATGCGTATGATGTACTTTTGATCTTTGATGAGGTTGCAACGGGATTTGGAAGAACCGGCAGCCGTTTTGTGGCAGATCTGGTACTGCCGGATATCTTAGTGCTCGGAAAGGCACTGACCGGAGGTTATATCGGTCATGCGGTGACAGTGGCAAACCACAAGGTATTTGATGCATTTTACAGCGATAATGACCGTCATGCACTGATGCACGGACCGACCTTTATGGGAAATGCACTTGCCTGTGCCGTGGCACTCAAAGGAATCGAAATTTTCGAGCGGGAAGATTATATGGGGAAGATCAAACGCATCGAAGAAATCTCACACCGTGAGATGGACGGCTTACGGATCCGAGGATCAAAGAAGTGCGTATTATGGGCGGCTGTACCTGTGTGGAAGTGCATGATGGAGCAGCCTTGAGGGATTCCAGCAGTTTGCATATGAGAGAGGAGTCTTTTGCCGTCCGTTCTTAAAGTACATGTATTCCATGGTTCCTTACATTATAGAGGAAGAGGAACTGGTTCAGATTTTGATGTGATGAAAGCATGGTTTCGCAGAGGTTAAAGCAGGTACTTGACATTAGACAGACAACTGTTAACATAGAATTAATCACTGTATGAAAAATCTGCATGATAAGGAGAAAAGACTATGTTAACAGCATTGTTTATTATTTTAATGTTTGCCGTATTTGGAAAATTGATCCTGCTTGCTTTCAAGGCATCCTGGGGGATCTTAAAAGTTTTACTTACGATCATTATCTTCCCGTTGTTTTTGATCGGGTTATTTGTTTCAGGACTGGTTTATATTGCACTGATACTGCTTGTAATCGCAGGAATTGTGTCGGTGGTCAAATCATTGACGTAAAAATTACAATAGCGGATGTTCGGCACATGCTGCCAGACGTTCATAGCGTCTGTCGACTTCTGCCTGAATCTGGTCTGCAACCGATTTATATTCTTCGGTGGCAAGATGTTTCGTGCGCCCCATCATGGAAAACCATTCCGTGACGGGGATTTTTTTATGCGATTTTTTTGGATCATAGCTCAGTGATGTGATGCCGCGTTCGATTTCATAGAGCGGAAAATAACAGCAGTCTACGGCGGCAGCAATGACTTTTCGTTCTGTGTCCGGACGGTCATTCCAGTTGAGCGGGCAGGCGGAGAGCGCTTTTACATAGGCGGTGCCGAATTCCCTTGCATAGGCAGCTGCTTTTGCAGCCTTTTTGATAAAATCATGTGGGTTCGACTCGGCGACGGTTGCCACATAGGGGAGGTGGGTCGCGGCCATGATCTGGGGCATGTCTTTGTGGAAAAAGGTCTTTCCGTACTGTGTTTTTCCGAGGTGGGAGGTGGAGCTTTTCGCACCCATCGGGGTAGAGTAGGAAAGCTGGTAACCGGTGTTCATATATCCGCCGTTGTCATATTCAAATAAGAGCAGATGATGTCTGCGCAGTGCCGTTCCGAGTGCAGAACCCATGCCGATATCCATGCCGCCGTCACCACTTGCCATGATAAATGTGATCTCGCCTTTGGGATATTCCCCGCGTTTTTTGCCGTTCCTCAAATACTTCCACCAGACCGCTTAAAGTAGCAGCTCCATTTTGAAACAGGTTGTGGATATATGGGATGCGGAATGCCGTTTTTGGGTAGGCAGTGGTTGTCACCATGCCGCAGCCGGTCTGGAACAGAAAGACCACATTTCCTTCGATCCCTTTTAACAGGAGATTTAAGTTGACCGGTATACCGCAGCCGGGACAGGTTCCGATTCCCGGGGCGATCCGCTTGGGCATGGCGGTGGCGTCTTTGATCAATCCACCTTTTACAAGCATTTTTCCGGTTGCAGGATCGAAAGTGCAGGTTGTGACACCGGGCGACTGGCGATCTTTGGTGAGGGGTGCATAATACTGTGGCTGTGGGCAATTTTCTGTCGTACCGGTGTGATTCCATAGTAATCAAAAGCCCTGGCATCAGGCGAAAGTCCCTCACGAAACAGCGCAACAGCATCCTCCACAAAAAAATCCTTCCCGCCAAGTCCGTAAATGCGGGTCAGTACCGGATCGGGTGTGTGGAATCCGTGATATCCTGCAGGGCGGCGCGCAGTTCTAAGGACATATTTCCGCCGCCGGCGCCGTAGCTGTCCTGACGGTCTGCAGCAACGATCGTCTTTGCATGCATACAGAGATGGCGTAATTCGTCAGATGGAAATGGACGAAGCACATTTAATGTGACGACGCCAGCGCGGATGCCCTCTTTGCGCAGCGTATCTGCTGCAACTGTGGCTGTGTGAAAAGAGGAACCGAGCAGAAAAAGGATAATATCTGCATCTTCACACATATATCCGCGGCAAAAAGTGTGCATTCTTCCGGAGAGGGAGGCGAATTCATCAAACAGTATGGGAAGTTTTTTTCGTGTTTCTTCCATGGCGAGAAAAAGCTGATATTTGTTGTTGATGATATCCGGTTCATTCATATAGGAGCCGACAGAGACCGGGTGATTCAGGTCGAGTACACTGTAAAAACGATTCTCCCCGGTGGAGTCATTTCCGGCAAAAGCGGAGATTTCGGGATTGTCACAGGAGAGTTTTTTCCCGATAAAGTGCTGTACGGTTTCATCTTCAGAAAAGACCATGCATTTTTGTTTCTGATGGCTGGTAAAGAAACCGTCAAAGGCAACGACAACCGGGAGATTCACTTTTTTCGGCAAGTTTTAAGGCAATCAGATTGAAGTCGTAGACCATCTGCGGGTCATCCGCAAACAGAATGATCCAGCCGGTATTTAAAAGATACATGATATCGCTGTGATCACCTTTGATGCACAGAGGGCCGGAGACGGTACGGCAGGCGACATTCATGACCATCGGCATGCGTGTGCCGGACTGAACCGGAAATTGCTCTAAGGCATAGAGCAGACCGTTGGCGCTGGTGGCATTAAATACGCGTCCGCCGCCCGCCGAAGCACCGTAACAGATACCGGCGGCACTGTGTTCTCCCTCGGCGGCGATCAGCCGGATGTTGTGCTCGCCTCTTGCACCCGAAAGATCGAGATTTTCCGCAATCTGTGTGGAGGGGGTGATCGGATAATATCCCATGATATGATAATTGATCTGCTTTGCTGCGTAGGCGGCAAGCTCATTTCCACTTTCGTAAAGTTTGCGCTGGGCAGCGGTTTTCTTTACGAAAGCCTGTGTTGATGATTGCTGCTGATCCGATGATGGAAAGCCTGTGTTGTTGATTGTTGCTGATCTGACATTATACGATACCTCCGTCAATACGTTTTTCATCAAGATAAGAATCACTGGTGATCCAGGAATTTGCGCCGGTCTTCTGGTACCGGACAGAGTCTGGCAGCAGATCCTGATCCGGCATGGAATGCGGCTTGTCCGGGTAATCTTTTTCTTCTGCTTTTACCAGAGCGTGAGTCGGACAGACATCCACGCAGCGGAGACAGCCTTTGCAGTGTCTGTAATCAAGTCCCTGGTTGACCATTGCCTCTTTCCCCTTATAAGTTCCTGGTGCAAACTGAAATACCATATCCGGACAGGTAGAATCACAGAGTCCGCAGTTGATGCACCGATCCTGCAAAAAGAGGGGAATATAACCTTCGCGGGAGGGGGAGAGGTCATTTGATACCGTGCTGCCGGGGCGTGTATTGATCCCGCCTATCGGGGCGTTTTTGTAGCCCCAGATATAAGTTTCTTTTGCGAGAGAAGGGGAAGCAGTTCTGTCAGGAATCTTTTTTTCAGCTGTTTTTTCATACCCCATTTTTAAACCCTGCAGATTTGCCCCGATCAGTGCCGGATTATTTTTCCCAATAGTATTTTGCAGAGTGTTTCAATGGAATCCATCGGGATAAAAGGACACGCTCTGGCAATCGCACCGAGCATAACCATGTTAATGCGGGATCTGGATTCCATGGCGATGGAGAGTGCGTCCAGACAATACAGCGTTCCAGTTGGAATATTGTATTTTTCTGCCGTTTCATCACAGGATAAAGGTGTATTTAAAACAATTTTTGTGTCGGCGGAAATCCCGTCTAATACTGGGTAAGTCCCGATCAGCCCTTCGTGAAAAATGCCAAGTACATGCGGTTGTAATACCGGGCTGTTGATGCGCAGTGGATGGGAAGCGGGACTCCAGCGGATATAGGATTTTACCGGTGAACCTCGTTTTTCAGATCCGTAGCTGGAAAAACTTAAGGAGTTTAAGGAAAGGTATAAGGCACCGAGTTCGCCGAGCATTTTTCCGCAGAGATTTGCGCCGAGACCGCCGATGCTCTCTAACCGTATTTCAAAATAACCGTATTCATTTGTAACCGGAAGTGTAACTGGGGTGTACATCATATGCTCCATTCTTGCGCTATATTCACGCATTTTATTGATTCACTCATATACAAAAGTTTGATTTTACATAGCAAATGTGATTTTACATAGCTATGTGTCTGTTATTTTATAGTGTGTACAGAAGCAGACGAATCATGCGCTTTTTTTTTGTTTACATCCGGGGGGAAAGTGATTAGAATAGACAGGTAGGTTTTATGGGTGGTGTCATATATATGAAAGAGAAAATCATAGCATTTGTAAAAAAAGAAACAGTGCTGGTCGTTGCAGCCATTTTAGCGGTAATATCCGCTTTTTTGTGCATCCGGATCAGGCATATATCGATTATATTGATTTTCGTGTGCTTGGGATCCTGCTCTCGCTGATGATCATTATGGCGGGCGTGCAGAATAATGGAATCTTTGATGGGATCGGGCGGCGGCTTCTTGCGCATACGAAAATACGGCGCAGCTGGCATTTGTTCTTGTTTTCTGTGTTTCTTTTCAAGCATGGTCATTACCAATGATGTTGCGCTTTTGACGTTTGTTCCGTTTGCACTTCTCACGCTGCAAAATGCGGGCAGGAGCGCCTTATGGTGCCGGTCATCGTGCTTCAGACCATAGCGGCGAACCTTGGAAGTATGCTGACTCCGATTGGAAATCCGCAGAATTTGTATTTATATAATCTCTCAGAAATGAATGCTGGGGAGTTTCTTGTCTTGATGCTTCCGTATACGGTTGTTTCCGGTGTGCTGCTTGCCCTGACGATTTTCGTTTTAAGTGCAAGAAAAAGAAAAATCAGATTGACAGACTGTCATTTTTCGGAAGAAAAAAAGGAAATGAACAAAAAACTGACCGGCATGTATGCGGTTTTATTCCTTATGGCGCTTTTGGTCGTGGCAAGGATCCTGCGTATTATATTTTGCTTGCGGCGGTGGCTGTGTCTGTGTTTTTATCAGATAGAAAAGTACTGGGCAGGTGGATTACTGCCTGATCTTTACGTTTATCGCTTTCTTTATTTTTACAGGAAATATCGGACGGCTGCCGGCGTTTCAGGAAGTACTGCATTCACTGGTTAACGGAAGGGAACTTCTGGTGGGAATTGCCACAAGCCAGGTGATCAGCAATGTTCCGGCGGCACTGTTATTGTCCGGTTTTTCGGGTGATTTAAAGCAGCTTTTGCTTGGTGTAAATTTAGGGGGACTTGGCACACTGATCGCCTCCATGGCGAGCCTGATCTCCTATAAAATATATGCGCATAATTATAACCGCACGAAGGGGTATTATCTGTTGTGGTTTCATCTGGCAAATATCATTTTTCTCGCGGTACTTGTGCTGCTTGCGCTGGGAATGCGGTAAAATGGGAGGGAGAATAAAATGCAGGAAAAACAATTAGATAAAGAAGTATGAAGGGAACCATCTATGTGCTGCTCTCTGCAGTATGTTTCAGCACCGGAGGTGTTCTGATAAAGTCGATTCCGTGGAGTTCCATCACGATCCAGGGAATCCGCAGTATTTTTTCATTTATGCTGATCGCATCATATATGGTCATCACAAAACGAAAGTTTGTATGGAACAAAACGGTGTTGTTTGGAGCCGTCTGCAATACGGCTATGGCTTTAACGTTTGTTTCAGCAACAAAGATGACAACGGCGGCAAATGCGATCGTGCTTCAGTTTACAGAACCAATCTTTGTGATTCTGCTGATGTGGGCATTATATAAGAAGAAACCGAAAAAGCGGCAGTGGTGGCATGTGCGGTCGTGTTTGCCGGTATCTTATGCTTCTTTTTAGATTCCCTGAGCGCCGGGGGAATGGCGGGAAATCTGCTTGCGGTATTTTCGGGATTTACCTATGCGCTGGTTATGATGATGAAAGGTTTTCCGGGAGCTGATTTTGAATCGTCATTGCTGGCATCCCATGTGATCAGCCTTAGCATCGGACTGCCTTCGTTTTTGGGGGAGACCGATCATTCTGCGAAGGCATGGATCTGTATTATCCTTCTCGGTGTGATCCAGTTTGGATTATCCTACATCTTTTTATCGAGGGGCCTAGATCGTGTTTCGCCGGTCACGGCATCCTTAACTTCTACATTAGAGCCGATCTTAAATCCAATTTTAGTTGCGATCTTCTGCGGTGAGACAATCGGGCGCACGGCAGTCATTGGCGCAGTGCTTGTGATCGGAGCGGCAGCCTGCTATAACGTTTATGAGGCGGCGCATAAGGATTAAAGGAATTCCGGCATCAAAATATATGATGTTAAAACCAAATAGTGCTTCACAACCTGGCGGCTGACAAATTGCGCAAAGCCGAGAATGCTTTTGTGACTTTGGGAGAAAATTAGAAAATCTTAGTCTGCCTGTCTATCCACAGTGATGTTCTGCCACGGATGGCAGAACAAGGCTTCTCGAGCCAAGGATGGCTCGTTGAACGCCGTTCACGTCACTCCGAGAAAAAGTAAAACAGGCAGGCTTAGCTTTTCTTATTTTCGGACAACGGAACAAAACAGGCACGGCTTTGCGCAATTTGTCAATCAATAAACCTGAACGCACTATTTGTGCCAACAACATTATAAGGTATATTACAGAATCACAAAAACGTGGTTCTGTATTTTTTACCCATTTTTACATAAACCCCCACACCCATTTTACAATATCCGCTTAGGATATAGGGTAAAGATGAGAGAAATAAAAGAATCGATGCCGGACAGGCGGATTTAGTGCGCAGATGGAAGAAACCGGCAGGAATGGAGAAGAGATGGAAAGAACACTCGTGTGGGGACACCGCGGTGCAAGCGGTTATGCACCGGAAAATACAATGGCAGCTTTTGAGAAAGCGGTAGAGCTTGGCGCAGATGGAATTGAACTGGATGTGCAGCTCACAAAAGACGGAGAACTTGTTGTCATCCACGATGAAACGATCGACCGTGTGAGTGATGGAAGCGGCTGGGTAAAAGATTATACCTACGCGAAGCTGATCAAACATAATTTTAACCGTACACATCCGGAGTATGAACATGCACAGATACCCACGTTAGAGGAAGTCTATGCGTTGATAAAACCGACAGATCTGACCATCAATGTGGAAATCAAGACAGGAGTCGTGTTTTATCCGGAAATTGAGGCGCGTGTGTTAGATCTCACAGAGCGGATGGGACTCATGGAACGTGTGATTTTTCCTCCTTTAACCACTATACCATACAAAAGATCAAAGAGATCAATCCGGAAGCAGAGACAGGAATGTTATACAGCGATGGAATCATCAATCCGGTCAGTTATGCTTCGTATGTGGTGGGAGCGGATGCACTGCACCCGGCACTTTACAACATTCAGTATGAAGGATTTATGGAAGAGTGCAGGAGGCAGAAAAAGAAAGTCCATGTATGGACTGTAAATGAGGAAAAATATATGCGGCTCGTCTGTGCGGCGCGTGCCGATGCAATGATCACAAATTACCCGGACCGCGGCAAAAAAATTGCGGAAGAGTACAGTGATGGGAAATTGACACCGGAGCTGGTGAAATTGTTGAAGCATAAAGAAATGGCGGCGTTATGAATGCGGCAGGCAGTCTGTATTTTGCAGACGAAGGGTATCTGACCTGGCAGAAAAATCTGGTGGAACCGTACCTGAAGCAATGTCAGAAGTATGCTTATTTTCACAGTTATGACGGGGCGGCCATTTTTTATCAGCAATATCTGGCAGCGGGGGCGGATACCTGTATTGTGATCTCACACGGATTCAGCGAGTTTGCAGAAAAGTACAACGAGGTTATTTATTATTTTCTGCAGCATGGCTGTTCCGTTTATATCTTAGAGCACCGCGGGCACGGCTATTCAGAACGTGAGGTTTCGGATGACCAGAAGGTATATATCCGTGATTTTGAAGATTATATCAAAGATCTGGACTGCTTTATGAAAAAAAATGAATTACCGGATGGAGCGGCACCGCATCTTATTTGCACATTCCATGGGAGGTGCGGTCGCGGCGCGTTATATCGAGGAACATCCGAAAGTATTTGAACGTGCAATCCTTTCTTCACCGATGTTTCGGATGCAGACCGGAAAGTATCCGTGGTGGGTGGCAAAAATGACAGCTGATTTTTATGTGAGAACCAAAAGAGGTGAACGTTATGCAGCGGGACAGACAGGGTTTGACAGCAGGCCGGATTTGAACACAGCAGCTGTATTTCAAGAGAGCGCTATGATTATATTTTTGAAAAGAGGCTGAAAAATTCCAGATATCAGACCAATGGCAGTACTTATGGATGGCTTTTGGCAGCGATGCGTGCAACAGAAACGCTGATGCGGAAAAAGAATCTGGAGCGGATTAAAATTCCGGTTTTGATCTTTATAGCAGGGAATGACCAAATGGTGGATAATCGTGCGATCGCAGTTTTTGAAAATCGTGTGGAGACGGCAGCGCTTGTCTGCATGCCGGCTTCCAAACATGAAATTTTTAATGCGGACTATCAGACCAGGTGCAGATATTATCAGGAGATCTTTGATTTTATCCTGCAAAACAGGAGGGAAAAACATGAAACAGAAATTAAATAAACTTGAAAAATACTGGGTAATGTACGATGTAGGCAACTCTGCCTTTGCGCTTTTAGTGTCCACGATCATACCGATCTATTTTAAAAACATGGCAGCCGGAAATGGCATATCCGCTTCGGACTCCACCGCATATTTAAGCTATGCGATCTCTATTTCCACTTTGATCGTGGCAATATTAGGGCCGGTGCTCGGAACGGTTGCAGATGGAAAGAACCGGAAAAACCTTTATTTACGCTGTTTATGCTGATCGGTGTTCTTGGGTGTGCCGCACTTGCACTTCCGAAAAGTGCCATTTTATTTCTGGTTGTATTTGTGATCACCAAGTCGGGTTTTCCGGCAGCCTTATTTTTTATGATTCTATGCTCGTGGATGTGACGACGGATGAGCGCATGGATGACGTGTCATCCCAGGGATACGCATGGGATATATAGGAAGCTGTGTGCCTTTTGTTGTCAGTCTGGCATTGATTTTTGGAGCGGATTATATTGGAATCAGCGGTACGGTAGCGACAGCAGGAGCATTTATCATCAATGCCTTATGGTGGGCAGTTGTCACAATCCCGCTCTTAAAAAATTATAAGCAGAATTATTATGTGGAGACAAAAGTAAACGGAGTAAAAGAAACCATAAAAAGATTGGGGACTGTATGTGGTGAGATCAAAAAGGACAAAAAAGTGTTTCTCTTTCTCGTTGCATTTTTCTTCTATATAGATGGTGTATACACGATCATTGAAATGGCAACTTCTTACGGAAAGGATGTTGGAATCAGTGATACAAGTCTTCTTCTTGCACTGCTTCTGACACAGATCGTCGCATTTCCCTGTGCCATTATCTTTGGAAAACTGGCACAGAAATTTGAAACAGCCCGTCTGATCGCGGTTTGTATCGGAGCATACTTTTTGGTTGCAGTCTATGCACTTTGGCTGGATGCGGCATGGAAATTCTGGGTAATGGCAACGTTTGTGGGTGTATTTCAGGGAGCGATCCAGGCATTGTCGCGATCTTATTTTGCAAAGATCATTCCGAAGGAAAAATCAAGTGAGTATTTTGGGATTTTCGATATTTTTGGAAAAGGAGCATCTTTTATGGGAACGATGCTCATGGGTATTTCCACACAGATTTTCCACACTTCAAAAGCGGGTGTTATCGTGATCGCGTCAATGTTTGTGATCGGGTTTGTTATTTTTAAGATCCAGTCACAGACAATGCAGAGAGGGGAAAAACGTTCTTTGGCGGTAAGCAGGACCTGGGATGAGTTCGAAGCGGAAACGGAAAATGATTATGATGACTATGACTATGGATATGAGGATGATTACGAAATAGGAGATATGGATTTTGCCGAAGAAAGATTCTAAAAATCAGAAAAAAAGCATAGGAATAAAAGAGACTTTAGCGGGAGCAGATACTTCGCTCATGGAAAAACAATTAAAAGAACAGATCGAAGCACCTATGGTACGGCTTTCTTATACTTATGCGATGGATGTGGTGCAGGCAAAATTAAAAATGATCAATGCGGACCTGACGGAGCAGTTTGACCGTCAGGTTATTCGTAGTATGACAGGCCGGATCAAACAGACGGACAGCATTGCAAAAAAGCTGATGCGAAAAGGAAGAGAAGTAACATTTCAGGCAGCAGTGACCACTTTAAACGATATCGCAGGCATCCGTGTTGTCTGTTTTTTCTGTGATGATATATACCGCGTGGCGGATTATATAAAAAAGCAAAAGGATATTACCCTGATCAAAGAGAAGGATTATGTAAAAAATCCCAAAAAGAGCGGTTATCAGAGTATTCATCTGATTGTGGAGGTCCCGGTTACCTATTTAGAGAAAACAACAAAGATCCGGGTGGAGATTCAGATCCGGTCATTTGCAATGGACTACTGGGCTGAGCTTGACAATCAGATGTGTTATAAGAAGAGCGCAGGACAGATTGAAAATGTGGAGCGTGAAACAAAAGATTACTCGGATGTGATTGCAAAAGTTGACAATCAGATGTTAGAACTGCGCAGACAGATTGAAAAGATGTAAAAAGCAACGGAGGAAAAGAGGATGGCAGAAAAAAAACAAAAATATTTGGAAAACAGGGAATTATCATGGTTAAAATTTAATGAGCGTGTGCTGGAGGAGGCAGCGGATCCATTCGTGCCGCTGTGTGAGCGCATGTCTTTCTTATCTATTTTTCTAGAGCAATCTGGATGAATTTTTATGGTGAGAGTCGGATCACTTCACGATCAGATGCATGTGGATAAGACAGCACATGATAACAAAACAAAAATGACAGCAAAGGAACAGCTTGCGGCGATTTTTGATGCGGCAAGAATCTTGTCGGAACAGAAAGATCTGGTGTACAGGAATTATATGCAGCTTTTGAAAGCGGAGGGGGTAGAACTCTTAAGTTTTGCAGATATGCAGCCGGACGATAAAGTTTTTCTGGAGCATTATTTTAAGGAGGCGCTGATGCCTTTGTTATCCCCACAGGTAATTGGAAAAAACAGCCATTTCCATTTTTGAAAAATAAGGAAATCTATGCAGTTGTTGTGCTTGGAACAAAAAATGGAGAAAAGCTTGGAATTATCCCATGCAGCAATGAAGTGTTTGAACGCCTGATCAAAGTTCCTTCAGGAAAAGAGCGCTATATGCTGGTGGAAGAACTGATCCTTCATTTTCTGCCACTGGTGTTTGAACGGTATACAGTAAAAAGCAAATCACTGATCCGTATCATCCGCAATGCGGACATTGATGTGGATGAAGCGTTTTATGATGAGGATCTTGACTACCGGGATTCCATGGAGAAACTGATCCGCACCAGACGCAGACTCTGCCCGGTAAAACTGGAACACAGCCGGGTGCTGGATGTGACGATCATTGAAAATCTGCGCAAAGAACTTGGAATTGGAGCAGACCAGGTTTACTTTTCGGAGGCACCATTAGAGTTATCATTTTCGCAGATCCAGGATTCTCTGAGAGAAAAAAGAGAACTGTTTTTTGAAAAGAGAGTGCCGCAGCAGCCGGCATGCATCCGCAATGATCTGCCTGTGATCGACCAGATCGAAGAAAAAGACTGGTTTTTAAGTTTTCCATATGAGAGCATGAAGCCTTTTATAAGACTTTTGAAAGAAGCTGGCGAGGATGAGAGAGTTGTATCCATCCGCATGACACTTTATCGTGTGGCAAAAAATTCACAGATCGTAGAGGCTTTAATCGATGCTGCGAGAACGGAAAAGAAGTTGTTGTGCTGGTAGAATTGCGTGCCCGGTTTGATGAAGAAAATAATATTGAATGGTCAAGACGGTTAGAGGATGCAGGCTGCCGCATTATTTACGGTATCGACCATATCAAAGTGCATTCGAAACTCTGTCAGATCACCTACAAAAAAGACGGCGAGATTCGTCATATCACGCAGATTGGAACCGGTAATTATAATGAAAAGACGGCGAAATTATACACAGATCTATCTGTTATGACTGCAAATGAAAAATCGGCGAGGAGTCAGCAGAAGTTTTTCATGCTCTCTGTTTAGAGCAGCTCGTGGAGAAAACGAAATATCTTCTGGTGGCACCGAAGTGTCTGCAGAGTAAGATAATTGTAATGATCGATGAGGAAATCGCAAAAGCAAAAGCAGGAAAACCGGCTTATGTCGGAGCAAAAATGAATGCCCTGACAGATAAGTCATCATTGACAAACTAGTCGAGGCATCAAAAGCCGGTGTAAAAATAGAACTGATCATCCGTGGAATCTGCTGCCTGATTCCGGGCGTGGAAGGATATACGGAAAATATCCGGGTGATCAGTATTGTCGGACGGTATTTAGAGCATTCCAGAATCTATCTGTTTGGAGCAGAGGAGGAAACAGCAAAAGTTTACATTGCATCTGCAGATTTTATGACCAGAAATACAACAAAGCGTGTTGAGGTCGCAGCACCGGTCTGGGATAAGGCGATCAAAGAACGCATTATGGATATGTTCCACCTGATGTTAAAAGACAATGTAAAAGCAAGGGAACTCGGCAGCGACGGCAATTATTCGAGGGTGACGGATTCGGATGTAAAGCTCAATTCACAGGAATACTTCTTTGCCATGAGCTACCAGCAGGCGGAAAATACGGAAAAGTAAGCGAAACATTTACCATTATTTTACATACATTTTACCAAACCTCTCTCATGTATTTTACATAAGTGCATTAAAGTAAAAACTGTCAAAAGGAAATGAAAAGAAAACAGCAGGATGGACGCTCTGCAAATTGAAAAAAGAGAGGATTAAGAAAATGAAAAAGAAAGTAATGTGTATGTTATTAACAGGTATGATGGCAGCCAGCATGATCGCAGGCTGTGGTAACAGTGGAAATGCAAGTGCAAATGCCGGAGCAGATACAAATACAGATGCAAGTGCAGATGCAGCGGACAGTTCAGCAGATCAGTCAGCAGATGTTACACCAGATACGACAGCTGCAAATTCAGCATCAGCAGCAACCGGAGATTTTGACAACAGCGAGTACATCAACGTTGTATCCCGTGAGGATGGTTCCGGTACAAGAGGAGCATTCATCGAGCTGTTCGGTGTGGAAGAGAAAAATGATGCCGGTGAGAAAATTGATAATACAACCGATGAAGCAATCATCACAAACAGTACCGACGTTATGTTAACAACAGTTTCAGGTGATGAATACTCCATCGGATATGTATCACTTGGTTCCCTAAACGACAGTGTAAAAGCAGTTTCCATCGATGGAGCAGAAGCTACCGTAGATAATATCAAGAGCGGAGATTACACGATCGCAAGACCATTTAATATTGCAACCAAAGGAACACCAAGCGATGTGGCACAGGATTTTATCAACTTTATCATGAGTGCAGACGGACAGGCAGTTATTTCTGATAATAAATACATCCCGGTAGATGACGGTGCAGCAGCATTCGAGTCAAACGGCGCAAGCGGAAAAGTTGTTGTAGCAGGATCTTCTTCCGTAACACCTGTTATGGAAAATTAAAAGAGGCATATGTCGCAGTCAACAGCGGTGCAGAGATCGAGATCCAGGAAAGCGATTCTACCACAGGTATGACAGCAGCTATGGATGGAACCTGTGATATCGGTATGGCTTCCCGTGAATTAAAAGATTCTGAGACAGAGGCGGCTTAACAGCAGCCGTGATTGCAATGGATGGTATCGCAGTCATCGTAAACAACGACAACCCGACTGCAGATCTTTCCAAAGATACGGTCAAAGGCATCTACACAGGCGAAATCACATCCTGGGATGGCGTTACAGAGTAATACAGACAGATACAAACAACATATTTCATAGAATTCCTTATTATAAAACATCAGTAAAGACCGGGAGAGACAGTTACTCTGCCGGTCTTTACATAAATAACGTACACAACTTTTTTATCAGTCTGGAGAAAAATAATGAATCATATTAAAGAAAAAGTAATGGAAGGCGTTTTCCTCTTTACGGCAGTCATATCCATTATCGCGGTAGCCTTAATCTGTGTGTTCTTGTTTGCAAACGGATTTCCGGCAATGCAGAAAATCGGTGTATGGCAGTTTTTGTCGGGAAAAGTATGGAAACCGACCAATAATATATTCGGAATCTTTCCGATGATCTTAGGAAGTATTTATGTAACCGGAGGAGCACTTTTAATCGGAGTCCCGGTTGGAATACTGATGTCAATCTTTATGGCCCGCTTCTGTCCGGAAAAACTGTACCGCATTTTAAAACCGATCGTGGATCTCTTAGCAGGCATCCCTTCTATTGTATATGGATTTTTCGGTCTGGTCGTATTGGTGCCGTTTATCAGAGAACATTTTAAAGGAAATGGAAACAGTATCTTAACCGCTTCGATCCTGCTTGGAATCATGATCCTGCCGACCATTATCGGTGTGTCAGAGTCTGCGATCCGTGCGGTGGGAAACAGCTATTACGAGGGGGCACTTGCACTTGGAGCAACCCATGAGAGAAGTGTTTTTACCGTGATCGTTCCGGCAGCAAAATCCGGTATCATGGCAGCAGTCGTGCTCGGTGTCGGACGTGCAATCGGTGAGACGATGGCAGTTATGATGGTAGCCGGAAACCAGGCGCGGGTTCCATCGAGTATTTTTAAAGGTGTCCGTACCTTAACGGCAAATATTGTAATGGAAATGGGATACGCAACGGATCTTCACAGAGAAGCACTGATCGCAACCGGTGTGGTACTGTTTGTGTTTATCCTCATCATCAATGTCTCTTTCTCTATTTTAAAAAGACGTACAAAGGACAATTAGAAAGGGGAAAGTAGTGTGAAAAATAAGATTTTTCACACGCAAGAAGGGAGATTAAGATGGAAAAACATATGGAAACTGAGATTGCTGCGATCAATCAGCAGTCTTTCAAAGATAAGATCAAATCATATACGAAACATCCGGGTTCATTCGTATTGCTGCTTTTAGTACTTGTCGCAGCAGTGCTGACCGTGGGTGTCCTGGTATTTCTGGTGGGCTATATTTTAATCCGCGGTATCCCATATTTAAAACCATCGCTGTTTGCATGGACTTATAATTCGGATAATGTGTCGATGCTCCCGGCGATGATCAACACACTGTTTATGACGGTGCTGGCGCTTTTGTTATCCGTACCGTTTGGTGTGGGCGCAGCGATCTACCTCGTGGAATACGCAAAAAAGGGAAACAAGTTAGTCGGGATCATCCGTGTGACGGCGGAGACACTTTCCGGCATTCCGTCCATCATTTACGGACTGTTCGGTATGTTATTTTTTGTGACGGCATTAAAATGGGGCTACTCAATGATGGCAGGTGCAGCGACGCTTGCAATCATGGTACTCCCGGTCATCATGAGAACGACGGAGGAAGCACTTCTTTGCGTACCGGATTCATTCCGTGAGGGGAGTTTCGGACTCGGCGCAGGAAACTGCGTACCATATTTAAAATTGTGCTTCCGAGTGCGATCCCGGGTATTTTATCCGGCATTATCTTAGCGATCGGGCGAATCGTCGGAGAGACGGCGGCACTCATTTATACATCAGGTACAGTTGCAAACCTTGCAGGATTTTTTGATTCCGGCCGTACCTTAGCGATCCACATGTATTCGTTATCGCGTGAGGGTATGCATACCAATGAGGCATATGCGACGGCGGTTGTACTTCTTATCGTGGTACTGATCATCAACGGGGTATCCTCCCTGATCGCAAAAAAATTTGAAGCGCCGAAACAGTAGAATGGAGAAAAAAAATGGCAGAAAAATTTAAAATTTCAAACCTGGATTTATATTATGGTGATTTTCATGCACTAAAAAATATCAATATGTCGATCGCATCGAACGAGATTACAGCATTTATCGGACCGAGCGGCTGCGGAAAATCCACCTTTTTGAAGAGTTTAAACAGAATGAACGATCTGGTCGAGGGATGTAAGATCACCGGCAGTGTTCTTTTGGATGGAGAGGATATTTACAACGGCATGGATGTCAACATTTTAAGAAAACGTGTCGGAATGGTATTCCAGAAACCGAATCCGTTTCCAATGAGTATCTATGACAATATCGCATATGGACCAAGAACACACGGTATCCGCTCCAAGGCAAAGTTGGATGAGATCGTGGAGAAATCCCTGCGGGATGCGGCGATCTGGGATGAGGTAAAGGATCGTCTGAAAAAAAAGTGCGCTCGGCATGTCCGGTGGACAGCAGCAGAGACTTTGTATCGCAAGGGCACTTGCTGTTAACCCGGAAGTCATCTTAATGGATGAGCCGACCTCAGCACTTGACCCGATCTCAACATCAAAGATCGAGGATCTTGTCATTGAACTGAAAAAACAGTACACGATTATTATGGTAACACATAATATGCAGCAGGCAGTCCGTGTCTCGGATAAGACCGTATTTTCCTGTTAGGGGAAGTGATCGAGTCGGGTGAGACAGAGCGGTTATTCTCCGTGCCGCAGGATAAGCGGACAGAGGATTACATCACCGGACGTTTTGGATGATACTGCGGGCTGGGTCAGCCATGACATACAGAAAAAAGTGTAGAAATGTAGAGCAATCTATAACAGGAAAAGAAAGAGGGAAGTGGAAATCATGAGAAACAGATTGACAGACAGCTTCAGGTATTGAACGATGAATTGATTGAGATGGGAAGCCTGATCGAGCAGGCGATCGAGATGGCATGTTCGGCACTGGTCAGACAGGATGTGGAGAAAGCGCAGAAAGCGATCAGCTTTGATGAGGAGATCGACCATCAGGAGCGCGATATTGAAAGCCTCTGCATGAAATTATTATTGCAGCAGCAGCCGGTGGCAAAAGATCTCCGCCTGATCTCAGCAGCACTGAAAATGATCACGGATATGGAGCGTATCGGGGATCATGCATCCGATATTTCGGAAATGACGATACTGATGGCGGACGCGCTTATGAAACCGGGGATCCGATCAATCTTGACCTGATCAAGGAAATGGCAAAAGAAACAACTGACATGGTCATCAAGAGTGTGGATGCATTCGTGCAGAAAGACATGGATATGGCACACTGGGTCATCAAAGAAGATGATGTGGTGGATGATCTGTTCAACCAGTTCAAACAGCAGCTCATCAAAAAGATCAATGAGAATGTAAAAAATGGGGAGCAGGCAACGGATATGCTGATGGTTGCAAAATATTTTGAGCGTATCGGAGACCATGCGACAATATTGCGGAGTGGGTGATCTATTCCATTACCGGACAGCATGAAAATTAAAAATAGACAAAAATAAATGGTTTCTTTGAGATTTTACATAGATTTTACATAAAGTTGACGGCGAATTTACATACTCCTTTTTATGCTAATTGCAAAATGACGAAAAATGCTGTATAAATAAATTATATGTCAAAAAACGTAAAGAATAAGAAAAGCGGCATACAAAAGGAGATTGAGATGGATATTTTTGGAGTACTGACCTCATTGGCGGATTGGCACTGTTCCTGTACGGAATGAATGTAATGGGTGCCGGACTGGAGAAGATGTCAGGAGGTAAATTAGAGAAGATATTAGAGACTCTGACATCAAACCCGATCAAGGCAGTGTTGCTTGGTGCAGGTGTAACCGCAGTGATCCAGTCGTCATCGGCGACGACGGTTATGGTGGTTGGTTTTGTGAACTCCGGTATTATGAAGCTGTCACAGGCAGTCGGCATCATTATGGGTGCAAATATCGGAACAACGGTAACGTCATGGCTTTTGAGCTTAAGTGGACTGCAGGGGGATAACTTTTTTATCCAGATGTTAAAACCATCCTCCTTCTCACCGATCCTTGCAATGATCGGTATCATACTTTGTATGTCGAAAAAGAGCGACAAGAAAAAAGATATCGGTGAGATCTTACTTGGATTTGCAGTATTAATGTACGGTATGGAGAGCATGAGCGGGGCGGTAGAACCGCTTGCAGATGTGCCGGAATTTACGAATATCTTAACGATGTTCCACAATCCGTTCCTTGGTGTATTGGCAGGAGCTGTACTTACTGCGATCATACAGAGTTCCTCTGCATCGGTCGGAATTTTACAGGCACTGTCTGTAACAGGAGCATTTACCTATGGTTCTGTGATCCCGATCATTATGGGACAGAATATCGGTACCTGTGTGACGGCAATGATTTCAGCAATCGGGGCAAACAGAGGTGCAAAGAGAACGGCATTTGTACATCTTTATTTCAATGTAATCGGTACGATTTTGTTTTTGGTATTGTTTTATACAGGCAATGCGCTGATCGGATTTGAGTTTACCAATGAGGTCGTTGGAGCAGCGGGAATCGCAATGATCCACACCATATTTAATGTGTTCGCGACTCTTGTTTTACTGCCGTTTACAAAGGGATTGGAGAAACTGGCATACTTAACGATCCCGAAAACTGCAGAGGAACAGAATCAGAAAGAGGATGTATTTGTGATCTTAGACGACCGCTTCTTAAGTAGTCCTGCATTTGCCATTGAGCAGTGTCACTCTCTGGCAAACCAGATGGCGAAGATCACACACGAAGGATTTTTAGAGGCAATGACCGTACTTGATGAGTACTCCGAAGAAAAGATCGAGGATGTCATTGCAAAAGAAAATATTGTAGATACCTATGATGATAAACTCAGTGCATACTTAACGAAGTTAAGCAGCCAGAATTTATCTTACAAAGACAGTCTGAAGGTAACATCACTGCTTCACTGCCTGACAGATTTTGAGCGAATTTCCGACCATTCCATCAACGTGGTGGAAAATGCACAGCAGATGTATAAAGAGGGCGCTGTATTTTCCAAGAAAGCAAAGGAAGAAATGAAGGTATACAGCACAGCACTCCGTGATATCTTAGAGCGTACCACGAACGCATTTGTGGAGGGTGATGAGGCACTTGCGCGTACGGTAGAACCGTTAGAAGAAGTCATTGATGAGTTAAACAAGACAGTAAAGAAAAACCATATGAAGCGTCTTAGAAAAGGGAAATGTACCATTGAGCTTGGTCTTGTATTGTCAGATCTTGCAATGAACTATGAGCGTGTTGCAGACCATTGTTCGAATATCGCGGTATATATGATGCAGTTAGAGGATACCCAGTTAGAGGAACACAGTTTTACCGAGCAGCTGGATGCAGAGGAGAGCGCAGAGTTTACAAAACAGTTAAACGAGTTCGAGAAGATATATCAGATTTAAGGGCGCAAAAATGGGGATTGAGGAAAAATATGGCAACGATCTATATAGTGGAAGACGATATTAATATTCGTGAAATTGAACGTTATGCGCTCAAAACAGCGGTTATGAAGTGGAAGAATTTGAGGGCAGCGCATCATTTTTTAAGCGTCTGGAAAAAATATCCCATCCCTGATCCTTTAGATATCATGCTTCCGGGGAAGACGGACTGGATATTTAACAAGGATCCGGGCAGACAAGGCGACCGCGGATGTCCCGGTTATT
>ENA-OQJH01000348-OQJH01000348.1-human-gut-metagenome-genome-assembly--contig:-NODE-348-length-26494-cov-7.417795_pt1 | contig 26494 bp, 28 predicted proteins | sample MGYA00242597_ERZ504763 | MGnify/ENA primary metagenome ERZ504763 (study PRJEB26092, sample SAMD00036359) | human gut metagenome | host: Homo sapiens | study: EMG produced TPA metagenomics assembly of...
AGAAAAGAAAAAACCGGAGTTTTCCGAGGAGGAGCTGCGTGCTTACAGCAGTATCTTGACGAACTGCCGGAGACAGAAACACCGTCGGAGGAAGAAACGGCAGAGCTTTACCGGAAAGCGGCAGAGGGCGATTCCCTTGCAAAGAGCATGCTCGTGCAGCTCTGGCTTCCGAAAGTTATTGAGACCGCAAAAGAAATGCACACCCGCGATTTCTTCCTGATGGATCTGGTGCAGGAGGGAAATGTCGGACTTTTAGTAGCGCTGGAGTCCGTTGTAAAAGCTGAGACGGCGGAGCAGGCGATTGATGCGGCTGTGCGTGAGACGATCAGCGATTTCATGGAAGAACACAGAGTTCAGAAACACAAGGACAATACTGTAGTCAATAAAGTAAACCGCTTAAAAGACGCCATCGAGGAACTCTCCGACGGCGATGACATGGATTTCAGTGTGGCAGAGCTTTCCGCGTATCTTGACATGTCCGTGGAAGAGATTGAGGATATTCTGCGGATTGCAGGCGAAGAGCCGTAACAAAAGGCTGGTATTTGCACAGAAACTGTGTGAATTGGCAATAAAACAAAAGCAAAGGAGAAAAATACAATGGTACATCATATTGTTATGTGGAAATTCAAACCGGAAGTAGAGGATGCAAAGAAACCGGAGCTGAAAAAAGCGATGGCAGAGAACCTGAAAAGCCTGGTCGGCAAAGTGCCGGGACTGTTGACGGTTGACTTTGTAGAAGCACCGCTTGCATCTTCCACCCATGATATGGCACTTGTCACAACACTGGAAAAAGCAGAGGATGTAGCTGTATATGCAAAACATCCGGAGCACGTAAAAGTAGCAGACACCTATGTACGTCCGTACACAACGGAGCGTGCAGCACTCGATTACGAAGAGTAAAAACAAGCACGGACTTAGCTCGTTGCCCGTTTAAATAAAAAGTATCCCGCTTCCCCAAAAGGAACGGGATACTTTTTTTGTGCCGAGAAGATCAATTCCTGATCTGGTGAATACGTTTCATTTAAGTGTTTTTCTGTTCTTCCTTCTGCAGTTCGTCAATTGTAAGCAGCAGCTCATCGATGGAAACCTTTTCGTCCTTCGGATTTTCCGTAAATTCTCTGACCAGTTCTTCGTACGTTCTTCTTCTGTGTTCCAGCGCTTTCCGCGACCGCTCCCGCCGGATGCGGCGGACATACCGCAGGCGGAGGACAAAGAGCAGAATCAGAACGAGAAGGACAAACGGCATCGCCAGAAAAACAGGATCTGCCTTCCGGATACGGGCAAAAAGGGATGCACCGGCCGAGGCAAGATGGCGGAACCAGGAAGCGGCATGCACAGTGCCTTTCCAGAACGCTGCGAAATGGGAAGCCACAGATGAGAAGGAAACCGTGGATGATGCCGGTGCTTTGGAAATGGCCGGTTCCGGTGTCTGGGTTATGGCCGGTGTTTCGGTCGGCGTCGCAGTGGCAGTCGGCGTCGGTGTCGCCGTCGGAACCGGTTCAAACGTTACGGCAAGGGTATGATCCTTCTGGATATCGGAAAATGTGTAGCTGTCCGGATATTCCGTCACCGGCAGATACAAGCCGTCCACCGAGAGCTTCGCGAGCCGGAAGCCTTCGTCTGCCGTGTAGGAAACGGTTTTTTCCTCTCCGCTGGAAACTTCCCCGCCCTCGGACACCGAGCCATGCTCCGCCGCGGAAGTGGAAACCGTGAACAGATACGCACCCGGGTGCGGTAGAACTGCACGTACCGTCCACCATCTGCCTTTGTTACGTTTACAATCGCAATAAATTCCCCAGGATTTGTCTCACAGAGGCCCTCTGGTTCATTGATGGTGATATCGTCGGAAAAGCCAAAATCAACCGTGTTGTCCGCAAGCAGTGTTTTCTGCGAGAGCGAGTATGTCTGGATAAAGTTTCCGATTCCGAGATGCATCGTCAGCGGAAAAAGAAAAAAGAGATCGCCGGAAACACAGAGATCCTGAAAGTTCCATGTAAAAATCGAAGGGATACGTGCCCCAGTCATCCACTATCTGAAGTGAGGCATCGAGAAGTTTAAAGCCGTAGCCGCCGTCTGCATCGGTCTGGATCAGATAGCCGCCCGTAGAGGGAAGATAATCGATGCCGAGAATATTGTAGCTCGTCGAGAGCTGGATCCGCTCTTTCTGCTCCAGGGTATCCGGGTCGAGGCGGAAGATACATCCGTAATTGGAAGCATCCGGGCTGCTGTAGCCGCTTACGAGGATTTCATGCGTGACGGGATTGTATGCCATACCGTTCGCGTGAGCAAAGTCTGCGTCCCTTACCTGATGCGCGAGGGAATACTGCGTAACGGGATTTCCGTCTGCGTCTGTATCATTTTTATAGTAGGCAGAGACTACGTCCGGCTCTGTCGTCAGATCATTAAAATTTTCGATGCAGATGATATAATCTTCCGTCGCACAGACGGACTGCACCGCGCCGTTGCTGCGAGAATCGGATATTCCCCGACCAGTTCCCAGGAGGCACCGGTAAACGGCGTACTGGAGGCAAAACCAGCCTGACAGAGTATGGATGAGCGAGGAAGAGAAAAATACCCAGAAAAAGGGCAAGAAAAAAACGGCCGGATTTCTTGCCAGTGGGAGATTTTATCGAAAAATTTGTAAATGCAAGCCGCATATGATGTGTAGGTCCTTTCTTACAGAAAAAAGGTGAACTTTTTCTGTCATCCTATCTTACCACGGAACCGGCGGAAAGTAAATGAAGGAGGGATGGAGATTTTCTTACATATCGTTTAAGAAAATGTAATAATTTTGTAGTGTTTGCCGATGCAAAGTAGTTGTAAACATTACCGTCTTGGTAAAATAAACATAACAGAATTCAGAAAATTGTGAAGAAAAAGGAAAGGCAGAGAACCGATGATTAGAATCAAAGATATTGCAGACCGCGCAGGAGTCAGCCCGACGACGGTTTCGAATGTAATACACGGAAAGACAGGGCGCGTCTCAAAGGCGACGGTCGAGAAAATCAACCGGATTTTAAAGGAGATGGAGTACGTGCCGAGTATCAGCGCGCGCATGCTGGCGAACAACAGCTCCGGTCTTATTGGTGTGGCGCTTGGTTTCATGAAGAAAGGAAATGCATCTTCCTTTGAGGATCCCTTTGTGTCGGCAATGCTCGGAAATCTGGAGTATCAGATCCGGGAACACGGCTACTATATGATGCTGGTTGCGCGCCATGAGCAGGATGATCTTATGCAGCAGGCGCTCGGCTGGAATTTTGACGGCATGATTGCGATGGCTCTGAAGGAAAAGGAGATTGCAGAGCTCTCGGAACGTCTCGGAAAACCGCTGGTAACCATTGATCAGTATCTCCCGCCGGAACTTGGAGTCCGCTCCATTACGATGGATGACCGCGGCGGTGCGTACCAGATGAGTCAGTACCTGATTGGAAAGGGACATAAAAAATTTCTCTTTTTATCCGACTGCGATCTCGGTGTTGACCACTATCGGTGGCTCGGTGTGCGTCAGGCAATGGAGGAGGCGGGAATTGAGGACTTTGAAAGCCGCCATATTGTGATCCCGTGGGATCCAGAGCAGAGGGAGAAGGCATATGAGGAGATGCTTCCGTTCTTCAAAAAACAGACAGCGCTCTTTTTTTCATCGGATTACTATGCACTTGAAGCATCCAACTTTCTGCAGAACAGGGGAATAAAGGTTCCGGAGGAAATTTCAATTGCGGGCTTTGATGATGTTACTTATGCGACACTTGCGCGGCCGAAGCTGACTACCGTGCATCAGATGGTGGATGGAAAAGCACGCCGTGCCGTAGAGGTCCTGATGCACCTGATCCAGGATGAGCCGGTACAAAAAGATATTCCGCCATTGCCGACAACGCTGGTGGAGAGGGAGTCGGTAAGAGATCTGACGAAGTAAATAGTTACCAAAATTACAGAAAAACTCTTGTAGAAACTGCTGGTTTTGCGCAAAACTATTGAAAAATCACCGTGAAGTATGGTAAACTGTGCTTGCAAACGACAGAATCAAAGAACCAGACACGTTCTGGGGATGAAATAAAGGAGGTAAAAAAATGGACAAAAAATGGTGGAAAGAAGCCGTAGTGTATCAGATTTATCCGCGCAGCTTCATGGACAGCAACGGAGACGGTATCGGCGATTTAAATGGTATCACATCCCGTCTGGATTATCTGAAGGATCTTGGCGTGGATGTTATCTGGCTGTCTCCGGTGTACCAGTCACCAAACGATGACAATGGATATGATATCAGCGATTACCAGGCAATCATGCAGGAATTCGGAACAATGGAGGATTTTGACCGCATGCTTTCGGAGATGCATAAAAGAGGCATCAAGCTGGTCATGGACCTTGTTGTCAATCATACTTCAGATGAACACAAATGGTTCGTGGAGAGCCGCAAATCGAAAGACAACCCGTACCGCGATTATTACATCTGGCGTGATGCAAAAGAAGGAAAAGAGCCAAACAACTGGGGAAGCTGCTTCTCCGGTTCTGCATGGAAATACGATCCGCAGACCGAGATGTATTACCTGCATCTGTTCTCAACAAAACAGCCGGATCTGAACTGGGAGAATCCAACGGTTCGAAAAGAAGTTTTCGATATGATGAACTGGTGGTGTGAAAAAGGCATCGACGGTTTCCGGATGGATGTCATCAGCATGATCTCCAAACCGGAAGGGCTGCCGGACGGAAAAATTCCGGAGGGCGGACTCTACGGTGATTCCGGCTGCGTAAACGGACCGCACGTTCATGAGTATCTGCAGGAGATGAACAGGGAAGTCCTCTCCAAATACGATCTGATGACGGTTGGTGAGTGTGCCGGTGTCACGATCGAGGAGGCAGAAAAATATGCATCCGCAGACGGCAAAGAGCTCAGCATGGTATTCCAGTTCGAGCTGGTTGAGCTGGCAAGCGGAAAATACGGCAAATGGACGGACAAACGCGTACCGCTCAAAGATTTCAAACGCGTCATGACAGCATGGCAGACGGAGCTTGAGGGCAAGGCATGGAACAGCCTCTTCCTTGGAAACCATGATCAGCCGCGCTGTCTGTCCCGTTTCGGTGATGATTCACCGGAATATCGCGTAGTCAGTGCCAAAATGCTGGCAACCTGCCTTCATATGATGCAGGGTACCCCGTACGTATACCAGGGCGATGAGCTCGGCATGAAGAACGTTCCGTTCCACGATCTGTCCGAATTCCGCGATATTGAGAGCATCAACGCGTTTCACGAGCTGACCGGAGCCGGAAAAGTAGCGCCGGACGATATGATGCGCTACCTGAACCTGCGCGGAAGAGACAATGCAAGAACTCCGATGCAGTGGATGATACCGCTTCGGCAGGATTTACCACAGGAACCCCGTGGATCAAAGTCGGACCGGATTACGAGACCGTCAATGCAAAAAATGAGATGGCGGATCCGGATTCTGTATACAATTATTACAAGAAACTGATTCATCTCCGGAAAGAGAAGGATATCATGGTTTACGGAACGTACGAGCTGCTCAATCCGGAGGACGAGGCACTGTATGTATATACCAGAACCTTAGGCGATCAGAAACTCCTCGTGATGTGCAATTTTACAAAAGAGGAGCAGGAGTACACGGTTCCGGAAACCTTTGCAGGAGCAGAGGTACTGATCAGCAACTATCCGCAGGACGGCGCGGCAGCAGGGACACGAAAACTGCGTGCGTATGAGGCAGTTGTTCTGGAAACCAAATAAAAAATGCAGAGGAACCTGTGGCAGAACGGATTTTTGCCACAGGTTCCCGTTCTCAAAATACGGCAAAAACCGGTAAGAGTAAGAAAGGGGAAAACAAAACATGAAATCATATCTGAAAATGGAGACACATCCGCTTGCAGATCCGAAGAATGTAGTAAAGGGCGATAAATATCGTATCACGGTGCTGACGGAGCATCTTCTTCGGCTGGAATACAGTGAGGACGGTGAATTTATCGATGCAGCATCCCAGACGGTCGTAAACCGTGATTTTCCAGCAGTGGAATTTTCCGTCAAAGACACAGGCGATGAGCTGGAGCTGCGCACAAAGTATCTGCAGCTGAATTACAACAAAAAGGCATTCTCTGCAAACGGACTTTCCTGCAAAACAACGGCAGTCGGCATCAGTTCTGTACCGGCATGGCATTACGGAGATCCGACACAGGATCTTGGAGGAACGGCCCGTACGCTTGATCAGGTCAACGGAGCATGCGAACTGGAACCTGGTATCATGTCCTGGTTTGGTTCCGCTGTTCTGGATGATTCGAAGTCGCTTCTGATGACAGAGGACGGTTGGGTGACCCCGAGAAAGAAAGGAGTGCAGGATCTGTACTTCTTCGGCTATGGCTGGAATTTCCGCCTGGCATTAAAGGATTTCTACCACCTTTGCGGCAAAACTCCGATGCTTCCGAGATTTGCACTTGGAACTGGTGGAGCCGTTACTGGCGTTACAGTGAAGCATCTTATATGAAACTGATGGAAGACTTCGACAAAGAGAACGTTCCATTCTCGGTTGCTGTTATCGATATGGACTGGCACCGTGTAGACGATGTGGATCCAAAATACGGCAGCGGCTGGACCGGCTATAGCTGGAATAAAAAACTCTTCCCGGATCCGGAGCGTTTTCTTGGAAAACTCCATGCACGCGGCATGAAGACAACACTGAATGTCCATCCGGCAGACGGAATTCGTGCGTATGAGGACTGCTATCCGGAAGTAGCAGAGGCTATGGGAGTGGATGCAAAAAAAGAAGAGCCGGTCAATTTTGACATTGCGGATCCGAAATTTGTTGATGTATATTTCGACAAAGTTCATCATCCGATGGAAAAAGAGGGCGTCGATTTCTGGTGGATTGACTGGCAGCAGGGACAGAGTACCAAGATCGAGGGTCTTGATCCGCTGTGGATGCTGAATCACTATCATTTTCTTGACAGTGGAAGAGACGGAAAACGTCCGATGACCTTCTCCCGCTATGCAGGACCGGGCTCCCACCGCTATCCGGTCGGATTTTCCGGAGACACCCACATCACCTGGGAATCCCTGGATTTCCAGCCATACTTTACCAGCACAGCCTCCAACATCGGCTACGGATGGTGGAGTCATGATATCGGCGGCCATATGCTCGGCTACCGTGACGATGAGCTTGAAGCAAGATGGTATCAGTACGGAGTCTTTTCTCCGATCAACCGTCTGCACAGTTCTAACAGTGCCTTCAGTGGAAAAGAGCCTTGGAACTTCAGTATGGAAGTGCGCAGCACAATGGATGATTTCCTTCGCTTGCGTCATAAACTCGTACCGTATCTGTACACGATGAACTACCGTGCATGGAAAGAAGACACACCGATCGTTGTTCCGATGTATTATGATTACCCGGAGACGGTTTTCTGGGGCAAAAATCAGGCACCGAATCAGTACTTCTTCGGAAGCGAGCTGATGGTAACACCGGTGACAACGAAATGCATTCCGGAGCTGAAGCGTGCAAAAACAAAGGTGTGGCTGCCGGAAGGTACGTGGTTTGATTTCTTCAACGGAATGATTTACGAGGGTGGCAGAAGTATGGATCTGTACCGTACGCTCGAGGAGATCCCGGTTCTTGCTAAAGCAGGTGCGATTATCCCGATGACAGAGAAGATCAGTGCGCTGGATGTAGAATCCAACCCGGATGAGCTGACGGTACGCGTTTACGCGGGCGCGGACAATACATTTGTCCTGTACGAGGATGACAATACTACCATGGCATATGAGAAGGATGACTGCGCAAAAACATCGATGACGCTCGACTGGGGTGCGCGGAAATTTACGATTGCACCGGTTGAAGGCAATCAGAGCCTCGTTCCGGAAAGCAGAATGTACTGCGTAGAATTCGGCGGAAGTACGGCAAAAGAAGCGAAGCCTTTGTAAACGGCGTGGAAGCGGATGCAGAAGTCAAAGAGAAAGACGGACTTCTTACGATCGCGGTAACAGATGTAAAACCGCAGGATACCGTGACAATCTGTCTGCCGGAAGATACGGAGATTGCAAAGAACGATGTCATGACACGTGCGATGGATCTGCTGCTGCACGCCGAAATCAGCTACATCACCAAAGAGCAGATCGCAAATCTTCTTCACAAAGCAGACGGAAAGGTAGCAATTCTGGCTGCAGAGCTGCAGAGCATGGAACTTTCAAATGATCTGCGCGGTGCGCTGCTGGAGATCATTACGGCATAAATTGCTGCAGAAAAACACGATTTGATTTACAGAAAAAGAATTCTGTGATACGATACATACAAAGAAAAGGAAGAGAGCGTGGCAGTGGATTCTGTCAGGCTCTCTTCTTGAAATGTGAGACAGGAGGATTTTTAAACGTGGGAAAATACATCATGGCACTTGATGCCGGCACAACGAGCAACCGCTGTATTCTGTTTGATCAGAAAGGACAGATCGTAAGCCTTGCGCAGAAGGAGTTTACCCAGCGTTTCCCGAAACCGGGCTGGGTGGAGCACGATGCCAATGAAATCTGGTCCACGATGCTCGGTGTAGCCGTGGAGGCAATGCAGAAAGCGGGCGCGTCCTACGAGGATATCGCGGCAATCGGAATCACAAACCAGAGAGAGACGACGATCGTCTGGGACAAAAAGACGGGAGAGCCGGTCTACAATGCAATTGTATGGCAGTGCCGCAGAACATCGGAATACTGCGATTCCCTGATGGAGCGCGGACTGGTTGACCGCTTCCGGGAGAAAACAGGTCTTGTGATCGATGCGTATTTTTCAGCCACGAAGCTGAAATGGATTCTAGATGAAGTTCCGGGCGTGCGCGAGCGGGCGGAGCGAGGCGATCTCTATTTTGGAACAGTGGAGACGTGGCTGATCTGGAAGATGACAAAGGGAAAGATACATGTCACCGATTACACCAACGCGTCCCGTACAATGCTGTTCAATATCCATACCCTGAAATGGATGAGGATATCTTAAAAGAGCTGAACATTCCGCTCTGTATGCTGCCGGAAGTCCGCCCGTCGAGCTGTGTCTACGGGGAGACGGCATCCACATATTTCGGCGGCCCGATTCCGATTGCGGGAGCAGCGGGAGACCAGCAGGCGGCGCTGTTCGGCCAGACCTGCTATGCGCCGGGCGAAGCGAAAAATACATACGGAACAGGCTGCTTCCTGCTGATGAACACGGGAGAAAAGCCGGTTTCTTCGACACACGGTCTTGTTACCACGATTGCATGGGGCATCGGGGACAAGATTACGTATGCGCTCGAGGGATCCATTTTCGTCGGCGGAGCCGCAATCCAGTGGCTGCGCGATGAGATGAAGCTGATCGAGTCCTCGGCGGATTCCGAGTACATGGCGCAGAAGGTGAACGACACGAACGGCTGCTACGTCGTGCCGGCGTTTACCGGCCTTGGCGCACCGTACTGGGATCAGTATGCGAGAGGAACCATTCTCGGCCTGACCCGCGGCGTCAACAAATACCATGTGATCCGCGCAACACTGGAGTCGATCACGTATCAGGTGGATGATGTCTTAAAAGCGATGGAGGCAGATTCCGGCATGAAGCTCTCCGCACTGCGTGTGGACGGCGGAGCAAGCGCCAACAATTTCCTGATGCAGTGCCAGGCGGACATCAGCCAGGCGCCGGTGGAGCGGCCGTGCTGCATCGAGACGACCGCGATGGGAGCAGCTTATCTTGCGGGACTCGCCGTCGGATACTGGCCGGATCAGGAGACGGTAAAACAGAACGGAGCCATTGACCGTACGTTTGAGCCGGAGCTCTCGAAAGAGGAGCGCGATGAGAAGATGAACGGATGGCACAAAGCAGTCCGTTACGCCGAAGGATGGGCGAAATAGAAAAAGATTTTGGAAATGCAGAAAAGGAACGGCTTCGTAATGAAAACCGTTCCTTTTCGCGTAAGGTATGTACTGATGTTAAAGAATGTCGATGTGTTCGCCGTTTAAAGCTTTGTTCATGCTTCGCACGGCACAGAATTTACCGCACATCGAGCAGGTATCTTCCTGTTCCGGCGAGCGGTCAGCACGGATGGCTTTTGCAGTCTCCGGGTCCATTGCGCAGTCCCACTGTGCTTCCCAGTCGAGCACGCGGCGGGCGTCTCCCATCTTGTCGTCAATATCACGCGCATGCGGAACACCTTTGGCGATGTCGGCAGCGTGTGCGGCGATTTTGCTTGCGATGATGCCCTGTTTTACATCATCCAGGTTCGGAAGAGCCAGATGCTCTGCCGGCGTTACGTAGCACAGGAAAGCAGCGCCGTTCATGGCCGCAATCGCGCCTCCGATGCAGCGGTGATGTGGTCGTAGCCCGGTGCAATATCGGTCACAAGAGGGCCGAGGACATAGAACGGAGCGCCCATGCAGATGGTCTGCTGTACTTTCATATTGGCCGCAATCTGATCCATCGGAACGTGGCCCGGTCCCTCAACCATAACCTGAACGTCTTTCTCCCAGGCACGTTTGGTGAGTTCGCCGAGGCGCACCAGCTCTTCAATCTGGCAGACATCCGTTGCGTCGGCAAGGCAGCCAGGACGGCAGGCGTCACCGAGAGAAATGGTCACATCGTATTCACGGCAGATATCGAGAATCTCATCGTAATACTCGTAGAACGGATTCTCCTCGCCGGTCATGCACATCCAAGCGAACACGAGGGAGCCGCCGCGGGAGACAATATTCATTTTCCGTTTGTGTTTGCGGATCTGATCGATGGTTTTTCTGGTGATGCCGCAGTGCAGGGTGACGAAATCGACACCGTCCTCGGCATGGAGGCGGATGACGTCAATAAAATCTTTGGCGGTCAGCGTATCCAGGTCTCTCTGGTAATGGATCACACTGTCATATACCGGCACGGTGCCGATCATGGCCGGACATTCGGAGGTCAGTTTCCGCCGGAACGGCTGCGTATTGCCGTGGCTCGACAGGTCCATGATGCTTCTGCGCCCATATTGACCGCGGAGAGTACCTTCTGCATCTCCACATCGTAATCTTTACAGTCTTTCGAAACACCGAGATTTACATTGATTTTCGTGCGCAGCATCGAGCCGATGCCCTCCGGATCGATGCAGGTGTGCAGCTTATTGGCCGGAATGGCAACCTTTCCGCTGGCAACGAGCGGCATCAGGTCTTCCACGGCCATATACTCTTTTTCTGCGACTTTTTTCAGCTCCGGTGTTACAATGCCGCGGCGTGCGGCGTCCATCTGTGTTGCGTAATTGCGTTCCATCTGTTGTTCTCCTTTATTTTCAAAATCAGATCCGGTAAGCGTGGTTCAGCGGTCCCGAGCCGTGGCCGAGATCCATCATGCTCGCGAGTGCGCCCGAAATATACTCTTTTGCGGCGGAAATGGCATCCGGAAGGGAAAGCTCCTTTGCGAGCCCGATGCGATGGCGCTGGAGAGTGTACAGCCGGTGCCGTGTGTGTTCGGATTGTCGATGCGTTTTCCGGTGAGCCAGGTAAATGTGCCGTCGTGATATAAAAGATCGTTGGCATCATTGATACTGTGGCCGCCCTTTAACAGAACGGCACAGCCGCAGGAATCCCCGATCTCTTTTGCAGCGCGTTCCATATCGCTTTCCGATTGGATTTTGATGCCGGAGAGAACTTCTCCCTCTGGGATATTCGGTGTGATGACTTCGGCCAGAGGAAAGAGCAGTTTTTTCATCAGGTCAGGCACGCCGCCCGAAGCGAGCGCGGAGCCGCTTGTAGCGACGAGGACCGGGTCCACAACGATGTGTTTGGCCTGGTAGAAGCGAAGCCGTTCGGAGATGACTTCGATCAGTGCCGGGGAGGATACCATACCGATTTTGACGGCGTCCGGGAAGATGTCCGTAAAGACGGCGTCAAGCTGTGCGGCCAGAAACTCCGGTGTTACATCGAAAATACCGGAAACTCCGGTGGTGTTCTGGGCGGTGAGTGCGGTAATTGCCGACATGGCGTAAACTCCGTTTGTGATCATGGTTTTGATGTCTGCCTGAATGCCGGCGCCTCCGCTGGAATCACTTCCCGCGATTGTTAATGCTGTTTTCATGTTTTTCGCGTCCATGAGAATTACTCCTTTGCATTACTTTTCTTTTTGGACAGGCGACAAAGAAAGTGGTGCCCCCAGTCTGCCGCCTGGTGTGAGGATGAATGGTTACGTAAAATTATTTGTTTTCCAGCATGCGCAGAGTCTGTTCTTTCAGATCCTTCGTTGCGGAAACAATGTCTTTCTGTGCAAAAATGGCACTGATGACGGCGATGCCGCAGATGCCGCTGCCGGAAAGCTCCGTCACGTTATCGCGTGTGATGCCGCCGATGGCGATGACAGGGATTTTAACGGCATTGCAGATAGCAGTCAGCGTTTCGTGGCTGACATCCTCCGCATCCGCCTTGGAACCGGTGTGGAAGACCGCGCCGACGCCGAGGTAATCTGCCCCGCGCTGCTCGGCGAGAATGGCCTGTTCCACGGTCTGCGCCGAAACGCCGATGATCTTGTCCGGGCCAAGCTTTGCACGGACATCGCCGGCCTCCATATCGCTCTGGCCGACATGAACGCCGTCCGCATCCATCTTAGCTGCGATTTCCACGTTATCGTTGATGACGAAAGGAACATGGTATGCGGCACAGAGTTTTTTCAGTTCCAGTGCCTCTTCCATAAAGTGATCCTGGTCAAGATTTTTTTCGCGGAGCTGGATAAACGTTGCGCCGCCCTGCAGAGCCTTTTCCACCTGGCTGTACAGTGTCTCGCCGTTCAGCCAGCTGCGGTCTGTCACAGCATATAAAAGCAGGCCTTTTTTATCGCACTTCATACTTTGCACCTTTCTCCAGCGTCTCGCCGTCCATGTGGTAGATGCGTCGATGATGCGGTTCCGGTAGGTGGAGTTGCCGTCTTCCGGTTTCATATGGCTCCAGCCGATCTCGCCGGCAAGTCCCATCGCGCAGACAGCGGCAGCAGCGGCTTTTAACGGCTCGTCCGGGTTGGCAACGAGGTAAGCGGTCATCATGCCGGAGAGCTGGCAGCCTGTTCCGGTGATGCTTCCCATCTCGGCGCGTCCGTTGCGGATCACGTAGCAGGTGTCAGCATCGGCAACGAGGTCGATCGCTCCTGTGATGGCGACAACACAGTTGTGGTCTTTCGCAAAGTTTTTTGCAAAAGCAACGGCGCTGTCGAGGTTTTCGTCTGTTACTTTATCGGCAACGTCTGCGTCAACACCCTTTGTCGTTCCGCTTCCGAGTGCCAGTGTTTTGATTTCGGAAATATTTCCGCGGATGACGGTGAACGGGATTTTTTCCATCAGTCCGACTGCGGTCGAAGTACGTAAGTGGCTTGCGCCTGCGCCGACTGGATCGAGCAGGATTTTGTGGCCGAGCGAAGCTGCTTTTGCACCGGCACGGTACATGCCGTCGATGCTCGTTCTGTGCAGCGTTCCGATGTTGATGTTCAGACCGCCGCAGATGGAGGTGATATCCTCGACATCCTCCGGTTCATCGGACATGATCGGGCTTGCGCCGCATGCCAGCAGAATATTGGCGACATCGTTTACTGTAACGTAATTTGTGATGTTGTGTACGAGAGGGGTTGTTTTTCTGACATTGTCAAGACAAGTGCCTAACATAATTTTTTGTTCCTCCTGTGTGAGTATTTTTGCAGAAGCAATTTCCTTGTGGTACTGGAAGAACCTGTTGATGATGTGTTCATAGAGATTAAAAAAGCAGATATACGTGGAGGTATATCTGCAGAAAATGTGCATATCGTATCTCCCTACGTTGGCATTACCCAAATCAGGTTCAGGGTCTAGGAGATGCATCCTACTCTCAGCCCGCTTCGCACGCGAGCTCCCCTTTGCTTTCTGCAGACAATTATATACGCATAAAAACAATTGTGCAAGAGAAAAACGGAAGATTTAAAAAAATTTCAGAAAAATAAAAAAGACATGCAAAATATTGGAAATGTAATGTTATTTGGGATGACAGAGAAAATAATATCAGCGTAAAATGAAGTATAAAATATGCGTGGAAGTCATGGACGTGATGATGCCGCCTCCATTCCGATTTTCGCCATGAGCGCCAACGCCTTTGTTGAAGACCGGCAGGCCGCAAAAGAGGCCGGCATGGACGTGCATATCGCAAAGCCGATTGATGCGGAATTACTGAAAAAGAAAATTGCAGAGTATTACAGGTGAAAAGAAGTGCCCCTGCCCGGCATCTGATGTGTGCCGGGCAGGGGCTTTTGATGTGCGAATCTTATTTTTCTTCCTCCGGGTACGTATAGCCCCAGGTTCTGCGGAAGGAGGTCATCAGATCCATGACGTCCTTCGTGTAGTCGAGGTGCATGGCAGATGCATCTCCATTGATGGCGCGTTCCATGTCGCGAGCTCATAGGCGAGTGCATCGGCGTTGTCACCGGCTTTGATGATTTCGGATTCGCCAGTGGAAGCGTCTGTGATTTTTGCTTCCCAGGCACGCGGGTACTCCATGATCTCGATAAATCCGTTCTCACAGGAACCATGCCGCGTTTCGGCTGTTTGGAGTGGAGAGAGAGCATCACACTTGCCATCTGTCCTTCCTGATTGGTGAGAAGGAGGCCGGCCTGCTCGTCCACACCGGTCGGAGCGGGCTTTACCTGGGAAAGGAGCTGATCCGGCTTGGAGTCGAAGAACCAGCGGAGGAAGGAGAGTGCGTATACGCCGATATCAAGCATCGCGCCGCCTGCGAGATTCCGGTTGAAGAAGCGGTTCTTCATGTTGTACTCTTTGAAACTGCCGAAGTTCATCGTGATCAGATTGACTCTGCCGAGACGGCCGGAGTCGAGAATTTTTTTCAGCTCTTTGTAGATCGGCATATGGTAAATCGTCATTGCCTCTCCGATGATGACACCTTTTTCTTTTGCAAGCGCTATGGCCTCGTCGAGCTCGTCGCTGTTCAGCGTAATCGATTTCTCAACGAGAATGTGTTTTCCATTGGCAATCGCCTCTTTCATAAAGCCAAGATGCGTGTTGTGCGGCGTCGTGATATAAATGACATCGACCTCCGGATCGGTAAACATCTCATGGAAATCATCGTAAACTTTTCCAATTCCATATTTCTCCGCAAAAGCAGCCGCCTTCTCATGGGTCCGGTTGCCGACCGCGTAAATATTCTTTCCGTTTTTCTGCAGTGCGACCGCCATTTCATTTGCAATCACACCGCATCCGAGTACAGCCATTTGATTTCTTTCATCGTGAGATTCTCCTATCGTATCTATTTTGCCCAGAGCGGTTCTTCGCTTCCGCTGTAGTCAAACCGTCTGTCGTTTTTCTCTTCCAGTGCTTTGATCATATGGTACGTAAATTCATTGTAAGGCGTTGGAATTCCCAGCTCTTTTCCCATGCGGATCAGCGCACCCGAGAACATATCAATTTCCGTATGGCGTCCCGCATCGAGATCCTGGAGCGTCGAGTAGCGCGCCGTCGGCGGAACCGCACTTCCGCGTCCCGAGGAGACATCCGCCTTGCTGATATCAATTCCCTTTGCCTCCGCAATCGCCATCAGTTCTGCGCGGAGTCCGTCGCTGATCGCCTTCATATGCACACTGTCGCGGTAGCAGCCGACCCCGGCACCGAGAATAGCCTGCGGCAGGTTATTGCAGACATTCAGCCGGAATTTGCTCCATATTTCCTCTAAAATACAATCGGTTGCCCGGTAATGCAGCCCTGTGCCGGAGAACAGATCCAGAACAGCCTGCACACGCTCACTGTCGTACGGCGCCGAAACTTCGCCGAAAATGATGCCGAGCGTCGTCTCAGGGTTGAAAACGTAGCCGTCATTCTCTTTATGAGAAGCTACTTTGATAACAGCATGAAGCAGATGCTCCGCACCGACTTTTTCCGCGATGATCTCCTCACTGTCCACGCCGTTCATCAGACTCATGATCACAGTATTCTCGCCGGTAACGGCAGTAATATTGTCAAGAGCCCCCGGCAGTGCGCCGTATTTGAGCGAGACGATCAGAAAATCCACGCCGTGTGCCTCTTCCGGCGTCCATACCTCCGGGTGATAAACCGTATCGTTAATTTTGCATCCTTTGTTTTTCAGACGCTTCGCCCGTTCCCCGGATGCGATAACGCCAAGCCGGATGTCCTTTTTCTCCGAAAGCCCCCAGATTACATAAGACCCAACCGCTCCGCGCCCAGAACAGCAACTGATTTTATTATCATAATAGCCTCCTTTGTAACTATTTGAATTACCCTTACTATAACAAATTTTGCGGAGATCCTCAATTTGTTTTTCAAAATAGAAAATTTCGGAAAAGGAAGCCTAAATGTGTTGACGGAAGCTATTGGACCGCGGAGCAGAATAACTGGATGGTGACAGACGATCTGAAAAAGGTCAACGATACGCTGGGCCACGAGATGGGCGACATCATGATCCTGAACTTTGCAAAGCTCCTGCGGAAGGTCGTTCCGCCTCCGACCTGCTGCACGAGGCAGATCTGAAAATGTACGAAGACAAAATCCGGACGAAAGAAGAACAGAAGGCAAAAGAAAAACAAGAGAAGAAATAAGAAACGAAGGAGAAACGAAATTCGAACATTTCTCCTTTGTTTTTGCGCGCATTTTTACCGGGAAATCATATTCTAAGGTAGAATGAAAAAACAGGAGAATCTGTTGATGAAAGGAAAATGGCTGACAGGTGCGCTTGTACTGGCAATGGCGGCAGTGACGCTGGCGGGATGCGGGGCAAAAGATGAGACAAAAGAAAAAGTGGAGCAGGTGACATTAAATGAGGTTGCCCACTCCATTTTTTACGCCCCGCAGTACGTGGCAATTGAGGAGGGGTATTTTGCGGACGAGGGCATTGATCTGACGCTGATAACAGGATTTGGTGCAGATAAAGTGCTGACGGCGATGATTTCCGGCGAGGCGGATATCGGGTTTATGGGGGCGGAGGCAACCGTCTACGCGTACCTCGAGGGAACCGCAGACCCGGTTGTGAACTTCGCGCAGCTGACGCAGCGGGCGGGAAACTTTGTTGTGGGAAGAGAGAAAGACAATTCGTTTACCTGGGAGAAATTGAAAAACAAAGAGGTATTAGGGGGAAGAAAAGGCGGTATGCCGGAAATGGTCTTTGAGTATGTTCTGGCGCAGAAAGGGATTGATAAAAAAGACGTAAACATTAACCAGAGCATCGATTTTGGTTCACAGCTGCCGCGTTCTCCGGCGGGCAGGGGGATTATACGATTGAATTTGAACCGTCCGCGACACTGCTCGAGCAGAAGGGCGACGGCTATGTCGTGGCATCGGTCGGAACGGAATCCGGGTATGTGCCGTATACGTCGTACAGCGTCAAACAGAGTTATCTGAAAACGCACGGCGCAACCGTAGAAAAATTCACGAAGGCACTGCAGAAGGGAATGGACTTCGTGCAGACGCACACACCGGAGGAGATTGCAGAAGTGATTGCGCCGCAGTTTGCAGAAACCGAGCTGGAAACCATCACCGCGATCGTGCGCCGCTACTATGAGCAGGATACGTGGAAAGAAAATCTGATCTTTGAGGAAGAAAGTTTTGATCTTCTGCAGGAGATTCTGGAGCAGGCGGGAGAGCTGGAGAAAAAGGCACCGTACAAGACACTCGTGACAACAAAATACGCCGAAGAGGCCGCCGCCAAAGGCTGATTCCGGCGGAATAGAAAAGCGAAAAAAGACAGAAAAAGACACTTTTCGACATTCGTCGACAAACAGCGACATTTCATTCGAAAAAAATAAAGAAAATTGCAAAAGAAAAGAAGAAAAATAGAGAAAAAGTATTGCAAAAAAGTAAATTTTGTTGCATACTATGGATGTCGCATATATTTTTTACAACACAGGCATACGGAGGCGAACAGACATGAAAGTAGGTTTTATCGGCGGCGGCAACATGGCGAGTGCCATGATTGGCGGAATGATCCAAAAAGGAGTTGTATCTGCAGATGACATTCTGGTATCGGTCCGCACGGAGAAAAGTGTGGAACGCTTGACCAACCAGTTTGGAGTCCAGGCGACTACGGAGAACGAAGCGGTCGTAGCCGGATCCGATCTTGTATTCCTGCAGTAAAGCCAAACCAAATAAAAAATATAATAAACCTCGTCAAAAACTTCATCTCACCCGAGAAGATTATCGTATCGATTCTTCCGGTAAGTCTTTACAATGGCTGGGTACAGAAATCGGAAAACCAACAAAGTTAATTCGCACCATGCCAAACACACCAGCACTCGTCGGAGAAGGAATGACCGGCGTCTGTGCCAATGATCTCGTGACGGAGGAAGAGCTGCAGCTCGTTTTAACCCTCCTGAAAAGCTTTGGCCGCGCAGAAGTTGTTCCGGAGTATCTGATGGATACCGTCACAGGTGTCAGCGGAAGCTCGCCGGCGTACGTATTTCTTTTCCTGGAGGCTCTTGCAGATGCGGCAGTAGCCGAAGGAATGCCGAGAAAACAGGCATATGAATTTGCTGCACAGTCTGTCCTTGGAAGCGCCAAAATGCTTCTCGAGACAGGAATGCACCCGGGAGAATTAAAAGACATGGTCTGCTCGCCAGGCGGAACCACCATCGAAGCGGTTGCCGTACTGGAGCGGGAGAAGCTGAGAAGTGCTGTTATTGATGCAACACGAGCCTGCATCCGGAAATCAAAGGGAGTGGATTAGAAGGAGCAGCACCGCCGCTTTGACAGAATGACGCTAATGTGAAAGCAGCAAAAATAAAGAATGTATGCACAAAAAACAAACCAAAACAAGCAAAAAGCAAGCACAAAAAAGAGTAAAAAAACAAACGAGCGGAAAAATCCCGGCAGCCGTGGAAAAGGCACCGGGATTTTTTCTGGTAATTTATAGTTTTTTTCCTTTACTGAGCGTACTGTTGTGATAATCGGAAGAATAGGTTACATCCTTTCCAAACCATACCGGAGGAACAAAGGCGTTTGCGGATGCTTCGTCCGGAAACTCCACCTCTGCGAGGTAAAGCCTTCATACGGCGCATCAAAGACATCGAGCTCGATCGTCAGATCCGTTCCGGTAAGCGGCAGCAGATAGCGTGTTTTTGAGATAAGAACGCCGTCTGCCTTTTCCCGCAGATGCAGGTAGGATTCCTTTGTGAGCGGAAGATTATACTCTTCACGCACCATCAGCCCTTTTGACTTGTAGGTCAGATAATATTCGTCGTCAGAGCGGCGGATGCGGACAACCGGTTCGGTGGAAAGATAGCCCTGCTCGATTTTTTTACATGGATAGCTTGTAAGATTTTCCGGAAGCTGATCCAGAAGGTATTTGCGTTCGATTTCCATAAAAGAGACTCCTTCTCGTGATTGCATCACTGCTTTTTTCAAGAGTTTACCATGCTTTTCCCGTGATGTTAAGCGAAATCCGGCTTTTTGCGAAAAAAAGTCCTGAAATTTTTATGAAATGCAAGCATTCTGCGGAAAAATGTGGTATAATAGCGGCGGTTTGTTACAAAGAAAAGCAGAGAATATCACGTGACAAAACACACGAGACTGATCATACAACACAGGAGGACAAAACCATGGCAAAGATTTATGTATTTCTGGCAGACGGATGTGAAGAGATTGAGGCACTGACCCCGGTGGATCTGCTGCGCAGAGCCGGAGAAGACGTATGCACCGTTTCTATTATGGGAAGAAAAGAAGTAACAGGATCCCACAAAATCACCATTCTTGCAGATGAAACCATCGAAGAGGGAGAGTTTGATGACGGAGACATGCTGGTACTTCCGGGCGGAATGCCGGGTACATTAAATCTGGCCGGAAACGAGACGCTCGCAGCGCTGATCCGTTCCTATGACGATCAGGAAAAGAAACTGGCAGCCATCTGCGCAGCGCCGAGCATCCTTGGTGTGATGGGCATCTTAAAAGATAAAAACGCTGTCTGCTTCCCGGGATTTGAAGAAAAGCTGGCAGGCGCAAACGTACTCGATGTACCGGCAGTCACCGACAAAAATGTGACCACCGGCCGCGGCATGGGAGCAGCCACTGACTTCGCACTGGAGCTGATCCGTGTTCTGCAGGGAGAGGACAAAGCAAAAGAAATGGCGGAAAAAATCGTATTTCATTGCTAAAAAAAAGCCTAAAAACCACAGAAATATAAAAAAATCACTGGCGTTTTTTGAAAAGAGTATGCTATACTCGATAAATGACTGTAGAATGGAGAGGTGTGCAGGTTTTCTGCCGCTTTTCAGATAAATCAAGGAGGAAATTGATAAAATGAGTGTACAGGTCGAAAATTTAGAAAAGAATATGGCCAAACTTACCATTGAGGTTCCGGCTGAAGAATTAGAGAAAGCACTGGAGAAAGCTTACCAGAAACAGAAAAAGAACATCAGCGTTCCGGGCTTCCGTAAAGGAAAAGTTCCGAGAGCTATGGTAGAAAAAATGTATGGCCCGGCAGTATTCTATGAGGATGCTGTAAACAGCCTTGTTCCGGAAGAGTATTCCAAAGCAGCAGAAGAGAGCAAACTGGACATCGTATCCCGTCCGGAGATCAACGTAGAGCAGATCGAAAAAGGCAAAGCTTTCATCTTTACCGCAACTGTAGCAGTAAAACCGGAAGTTACCCTTGGCGAGTACAAAGGTCTGGAAGTAGCAAAAGCTGACACAACCGTTACAGATGAAGAAGTAGAAGCTGAGCTGAAAAAAGAGCAGGAGAAAAATGCAAGAACCATCAATGTAGAGGATCGTCCGGCAGCAGACGGAGATACCGTTACACTTGACTTCGAAGGTTCTGTAGACGGCGTTCCGTTCGACGGCGGCGCTGGAAAAGATTATCCGCTGACCCTTGGCTCCCATTCCTTCATTCCGGGATTCGAAGAGCAGCTCGTTGGCGCAGCTCTGGAAGAGGAGAAGGAAGTAAACGTTACTTTCCCAGAGGATTATCAGGCAGAAGAGCTTGCTGGAAAAGCAGCAGTATTCAAATGCACCATCCACAAAATCGAAGCAAAAGAGCTTCCGGCACTTGATGACGACTTCGCAAAAGACGTTTCCGAGTTCGATACTCTGGATGAGTACAAAAAAGAAATCAAAGACAACCTGACCAAGAAAAAAGAAGAGCAGGCTAAGACAGAAAAAGAGAACGCTGTCGTAGATAAAGCAGTAGAGAACGCAACAATGGAGATTCCGGAAGCTATGATCGATACGCAGGTAGAGAACATGGTTGACGATTTCGCAAGAAGAATCCAGTCCCAGGGTCTGTCCATGGAGCAGTACATGCAGTTTACAGGCGCTACCGTTGATTCCTTAAAAGAGCAGATGAACCGCAGGCTGTTAAGAGAATCGAGAGCAGACTGGTACTTGAGAAAGTTGCAGAAGCAGAGAACATCCAGATCAGCGATGAGAAGCTGGACGAAGAGCTGGCTAAAATGGCTGAAATGTACAAAATGGAGCTGGATAAATTCAAAGAGCTCGTTGGCGAATATGAGAAAGAGCAGATGAAGAAAGATCTCGCTGTTCAGGAAGCAGTAACTCTCATGGCCGACAGCGCAAAAGAGGCGTAAGACTCGGAAAGAGAGGCAATTGAATGAGTTTTGTACCTTATGTCATCGAGCAGACAAGCAGGGAGAGAGAAGTTACGATATTTATTCAAGACTGCTGAACGACCGTATTATTTTTCTGGGAGAGGAAGTCACTGACGTATCGGCAAACCTGATCGTTGCACAGCTTCTGTTCCTGGAGTCTGAAGATCCGGGAAAAGATATCCACATGTATATCAACAGCCCGGGAGGTTCTGTAAGCGCAGGACTTGCTATCTATGATACGATGCAGTACATCAAATGTGATGTATCCACGATCTGTATCGGTATGGCTGCCAGCATGGAGCATTCCTTCTTGCCGGCGGTACCAAAGGAAAGAGAATGGCTCTGCCAAACTCTGAAATCATGATTCATCAGCCATCCGGTGGTGCACAGGTCAGGCAACCGAGATCAAAATCGTTGCAGAACAGATTCTGAAAACCAAACGGAAATTAAATGAAATTCTGGCGGCAAATACAGGAAAACCGCTGGAACAGATTGAGATCGATACCGAGCGTGACAACTACATGTCCGCAGAGGAAGCAAAAGCATACGGTCTGATTGATAATGTAATTACGAACCGATAAGAGAGGAAAGGTGTCCAAAAGCGTAGTTCCGGCAATGAGGCTTTTGTGGCACCTTTTGCCTTATCCGGCGATAAGGTTTAGTTGTAATATGTTGAAAGGAAGAAAACGATGGCTATAAAAGGGAATGATACCAAGATCCGCTGCTCTTTCTGCGGAAAGACAGAAGACCAGGTACGCAAGCTGATCGCAGGCCCGGACGGGGCATACATCTGTGATGACTGCGTGGCAATCTGCTCGGAGATCATTCAGGAAGAATTTGAGGATCTGTACGGCGAGCAGGATACCGACGAGATCAACCTGATCAAACCAAAGGAAATCAAAGCATTTCTGGATGACTACGTAATCGGACAGGATGAGGCGAAAAAAGTGCTCTCCGTTGCTGTTTACAACCATTACAAACGAGTGCTTTCCGGTGCATCCTCCGACATCGAACTGCAGAAGAGCAACATTCTGATGCTCGGACCGACCGGTTCCGGAAAAACGTATCTGGCACAGACACTGGCCAAACTGATCAACGTTCCGTTTGCAATTGCAGACGCAACGGCGCTCACCGAGGCAGGTTATGTCGGCGAGGACGTAGAAAACATTCTGCTCCGCCTCATTCAGGCAGCAGACTATGATATCGAGCGCGCTGAGCACGGCATCATCTACATCGATGAGATCGATAAAATCACAAGAAAATCCGAAAACGCTTCGATCACACGAGATGTTTCCGGCGAGGGTGTACAGCAGGCACTGCTGAAAATCCTGGAGGGAACTGTAGCTTCCGTTCCGCCGCAGGGCGGAAGAAAGCATCCGCATCAGGAGTTTATTCAGATTGATACGACGAATATCCTCTTTATCTGCGGCGGTGCATTCGAAGGACTCGAGAAGATCATCGAGACGAGACAGGATACGAAATCCATCGGATTCAACAATCCGATCGGCCATGCAAAAGATGAGAATGTCGGAGATCTGCTCCGTCAGGTCATGCCGCAGGATCTGACCAAGTTCGGCCTGATTCCGGAGTTTGTCGGACGTGTGCCGATTGTCGTTACGTTAAATTCTCTGGATGAGACGGCCCTGATGAAGATTCTGGTTGAGCCGAAGAATTCTCTGGTCAAACAGTACAAGAAGCTGTTTGAGCTGGACGGCGTACAGCTTGACTTCAAAGAAGATGCACTCGAAGCGATTGCAAAGAAATCCCTGGAGCGGAAAACAGGCGCCAGAGGTCTCCGCGCAATCATGGAAGATACGATGATGGATCTGATGTATGAGATCCCGTCGGACAATACGACAAAAGAATGCGTCATCACCAAGGACGCTGTAGAAAAGAAGGCGGAGCCGGAGATTATTCACGGCGAACCGGCCCCTGTTCCACGGCGGAATATGGGAAGAAGATCCGGAAGACCGGAAACCGCCTGAAAAACGCAGGAGGAAACTTAAATGGAAGAAGTGACAAAAGTATTACCGGCGATTGCGCTGCGTGGAACAACGATTTTGCCGGATATGATTGTACATTTTGATATCAGCAGACCTAAATCGGTTCGTGCGGTCGAGGAGGCGATGCTGGGAGACCAGAAAATTTTCCTGATTACACAGAAAGACCCGGATACGGAAGTACCGGGTCTGCTTGATGTGTATAAAATTGGAACAATTGCGGTCATCAAACAGGTTGTGAGAATGCCAAAGGATGTTCTTCGGATTCTCGTAGAAGCAGAAAGACGCGCAGAACTGCTGAACTTCGAGGAAGAGGAGAGCGAGTATCTCCGCGCCGAGGTGGCGCTGTTTACCGGCTCGGACGAAATGCAGTTTTCCGATATCGAGCAGGAGGCAATGCTGCGCAACTTAAAAGAGCTGTTTGCCGTCTACTGCGAGCAGACGCAGAAAGTCAGCAAGGAACTGGCAGGCCAGATCCTCGGAACCGAAGAAGTTGGAAAGCTGGTGGACCAGATCTGCATGAATCTGCCCCTCGACTACGTAAACCGCCAGAAACTGCTGGAGGCTGTGGAGCTTTCCGAGCGGTATGATACGCTCTGCGTCATGATCGCCAACGAGATTCAGATTCAGGAGATCCGTTCGGAGATTCAGGGAAAAATCAAAGAGCGGATCGATAAGAACCAGCGTGATTATATTCTGCGCGAGCAGCTTAAAGTCATCCGCGAGGAACTCGGCGAGGACAATTCCCGGACCGAGATTGAAAATTATAAGAAGCAGCTTGAGAAGCTCAAAGCCTCCAAAGAGGTAAAAGAGCGGATTTCCGAGGAGATTCACCGTCTGGAAAATTCGGCCAACAATCCGTCCGAGGCAGGCGTGATCCGCGGCTATATCGAGACACTGCTGGGGCTTCCGTGGGATAAGGCATCCCGTGACAATCAAGATCTGGCAAGAGCACGCGAGATTCTGGAGGAAGATCACTACGGTCTTTCGAAAGTAAAAGAGAGAATCCTCGAATTCCTGGCCGTACGCACCTGACGAAGAAAGGCGAGAGCGATTCTCTGCCTGGCAGGCCCTCCGGGAACCGGTAAGACCTCGATTGCGAGAAGCGTGGCGCGAGCCTGAATAAAAAATACGTCCGCATCTGTCTCGGCGGTGTGCGGGATGAGGCGGAGATCCGCGGCCACAGAAGAACCTACATCGGCGCGATGCCGGGACGCATTGCGGCGGGACTCCATCAGGCGAAGGTGAAAAATCCGTTGATGCTGCTCGACGAGATCGACAAAGTAAGTGCAGATTACAAGGGAGATACCTCTTCCGCGCTTCTTGAGGTCCTCGATTCCGAGCAGAATAATAAATTTGCCGATCATTACGTAGAGCTTCCGATCGACCTTTCGGAGGTGCTCTTTATTGCAACCGCAAATGATATTCAGAACATTCCGCGTCCGTTGCTGGACCGTATGGAAGTGATTGAAATTCAAGCTATACGGAAAACGAGAAGTTCCATATCGCAAAAGAACATCTCGTTCCGAAGCAGAAGAAGGCGAACGGTCTGAAAGAAGCACAGCTTGTGATCGAGGATGAGGCGCTGATGGAAGTGATCAGCGGCTACACCAGAGAGGCCGGTGTCCGCTCCCTGGAGCGCCAGATCGGCAGAATCTGCAGAAAGAGTGCGAGAAAGATTCTCGAGGAACAGGTAAAAGAGGTTGTTGTGACGAAAGAAAACCTGGAAGAGTTCCTCGGAAAAGAGAGGTATGAGTTCCAGCCGGCCAACGAAAAACCGGAGATTGGTATTGTGCGCGGTCTTGCCTGGACGCAGTCGGCGGCGATACGCTGCAGATCGAGGTCAATGTGATGCCGGGAAAAGGAGAGTTTCTGCTGACCGGCCAGCTCGGCGATGTGATGAAGGAGTCTGCGCAGGCGGGCATCAGCTTTATTCGTTCCGTGGCAGAGCAGTATAAGATTCCGAAAGAATTTTTCGAGAAACACGACATCCACATTCATATTCCGGAGGGAGCCGTTCCAAAAGATGGCCCGTCTGCCGGTATTACGATGGCGACGGCGATGGTTTCCGCGATCACAAAGGTTCCGGTAAAAGCAGACGTTGCGATGACCGGAGAGATTACGCTCCGCGGCCGTGTGCTTCCGATCGGCGGCTTAAAAGAGAAGCTGCTGGCGGCAAAGAAAGCCGGTATCCATATGGTTCTCGTTCCGGAGAAAAATGAGCCGGATGTAAGAGAACTGGATGCGGAGATCACAGACGGACTGCAGATCGAATTTGTCGGCAGCATGGAACAGGTATTAAAACTGGCACTTGTGGAAAAGAAGTAAGGCCAGAAGATGCAAAAAACAGGAGAAGAAAAGTATGGTAATTAAACAGGTAGAGCTGCAGCATGTCTGCGGAATCACCAGTAAACTGCCGGATACCGGTCAGGTGGAAGTGGCATTTGCGGGAAAATCCAATGTTGGAAAATCTTCTCTCATCAATGCCCTGATGAATCGGAAATCACTGGCGCGTACCAGTGCGCAGCCGGGAAAAACACAGACGATCAACTACTACCACATCAATGAGGAAATGTATCTGGTGGATTTGCCGGGATACGGTTTTGCGAGAGCCTCCGAGGAGGTTAAAGCAAAATGGGGCAAGCTGATCGAGGATTATCTGCATCAGTCAAAAATGCTGCACGCAGTATTTCTTCTGATTGATATCCGTCATGCACCGTCCAACAACGATCGCATCATGTACAACTGGATTCTTCGAAACGGCTATCAGCGATCATCATTGCGACGAAGCTGGACAAGATCAAGCGCAGCCAGCTTCAGAAGCAGATCAAGCTGATCCGCGAGACGCTGGAGGTTGAGAAGATACGATTGTGATTCCGTTTTCTGCAGAGACAAAACAGGGACGCGAGGAGATCTGGAATCTGATTGATGAAATCCGCTCGGATGCAGAAGAAAGCGGGGAATAAT
>ENA-OQJH01000349-OQJH01000349.1-human-gut-metagenome-genome-assembly--contig:-NODE-349-length-26436-cov-2.313581_pt1 | contig 26436 bp, 27 predicted proteins | sample MGYA00242597_ERZ504763 | MGnify/ENA primary metagenome ERZ504763 (study PRJEB26092, sample SAMD00036359) | human gut metagenome | host: Homo sapiens | study: EMG produced TPA metagenomics assembly of...
GAAAAAGAAAAAATCAACAACAATTCTATCTCAATATAACAAACGCCCCCGCTGTCCAGTCACGCTCTCTCTAACGGACAATTAGAACTTGATCAAGAAAACTTGAATTACAGATGTTGTCTGCTTACAGATGCCCTTACAACATTTGCCAATTTCTTTTTCACAAACGATCCTGACTTTCAAAAACAACGTCAGGAAGCTTCTCACGCCTTCCCTGAGCAATATACATCTTTAAAAACCGACAGAGACTACTTTTCGGAATTCAAGCACTCTGTCAAAACAATCGAAAAGAGGCTCTACGGGGAAATCTTTATGACAGCTTTTGAACATTCCAAGCCGTTTCTGTTTTATAACGACAGAGGATTCATAAATACTCTCACATATCCCGCTGTCCTCTTTCCGGCAGAATGTTTAAGAATAACTCATGATTGATAGGAAAATATTTTTTATCTGAAGATTATATCCTTCAGTATTTTCATGATAAAGGGATTCGTTTTCCGATATCACTTGCTGAATTTTTATCGAGAGTTGATATTAAGTAACACACAAAAACCTTTGCACTCCTTCATAAGTTTCTTTGAAATTGATGTAAATTTAGTGTAGTGCTAATGTAGGAATCTCTATTCCATTTTCAAGAACTCTTCAATCACTTTTACAAATTCTTCAGCTCTATCATACTGTTCCTTTGCATCTTGCAGAGACACAAGAAAAAAATCCGCATAATCGGTATTGTTTCGAATTTGAAATGCCTGACTGATATATTTTGAATATTTCTTGTCAAACTTCCTGTCTTCACATATTCTTTCTGAAAATATGCAATAACTCCGGCATGCTTTGAAAAGTCTTGTCCTTCTACCGCCAGCAATGCACGCACCGCTGTAAACATTGCATAATAGGAACGACCTATAGAATCTTTATAACTTCCAGCCTCTAATAGTATTTTCGAGGAATGCAGTCGCTCTTTTGCCATTTCCAAGCGATATACTTTTAATTCTTCTCTATTATCAGGCAACGATTTCTACCCCCTCACTTTCGATATTTCTATAATAAGGTAAATCATTTTTATACTTCTCATATTCAGCAAAAGGAATAACCGTTGGAGACACTATCGTACCATACTCTAATTCCAAGTCTGAAGAAATATCCCACACACTTTTCAAGCCTTGTTGAAGTTTTTCTCTATCTCCCTGTACAATAGCGACTATATCTATATCTGAATCCTTTTGATAATCGCCTCTAGCATAAGAACCATACAAAATAATTTTCACAACATTTGCTCCATATACCGCTTGATACGCTGAGTCATCGCCTGCAATATTAAGTTCAATTCATTTCGTGTACACATTTCTTTCATACTCCTCTGATTATAACATATAACAGATTGTTTCGATTTTATTATAACGTAATTCCTCTAAAAACAAAAGGTACTCTCTATACATCTTTTATAACCCATCTTTTATAACTGTATGTAATCAAATTTTATCTTATTGACAAAAATTGAGGTATCGCAATTTGCTAACACCTCGCAGTCTATTTATCAAACAAATTTCCATCCTTAATGTTAAATTTTGTTCTAAAGAACGTTCTGTTTTGACAATATCTTAGAATTATTTCCCTAACATAACTTCTCGTACAATAGCTATCTTCGATTAATGTAGTGCCATCATCACCCTTTATCTGTTTTTTGAATATTTTCTTCTGTTCCCACTCGCTCTTGATTCCCTCAACTAAATCTTCACTCATTTCAAGATGCGAGAGAATTACTGAATTTAGTTCTTTGTCTCTAATTTCTTTAATTTGAGAGAATGTGCTTAACTGTTGCAATTCTTTTTTTACTGCACTTGTGTAATTGTCTGAACTGATACATTTGCTATTTGAGCCAGTCCTTCTTATGTATAACCTCAGCAAGTTTCTCAAGAATACCTCCAAATACTCGGTTGTTTCGTGGATACCCTTTTGCAGGTTCGTATAATTTGCCGGGACAAGTGCATTTCTAAAATACCAAGCATTTTTCGCAAAAATATCATTTGTGGCAGAAAATCCGAGCGTTCTCAAATACTTGATTAAAAATACTGCCGTCGCTCTTGTATTTTCCTCACCAAAGATATGGATTTGCCATAATCTTGAAACAAAGACTGCAAGATGATGAATGATTTCCTCCATCGAAAACCCTTTGTTAAATAAAGTTTTTTCCTGCAAAAAATCATATTCAAGAGTTGCTCTTAGTTCCGGGCGCTTCCGTAGAGAACAGTTGCTCCGTCAAGTACCCACTCTTTTTCGTAATTTTCAAAATATAATCCTGTTTTTCTTCCACTCATAATAATAATCATGGTTCGATAATCTTTCATCTACTGTCATCTGCCTTTACATAACACAAACAGCTCATAGAAAATACATTCCATGAGCCTATCTCTTTATATCTCTTTATATCTCTTTATATCTCTTTATAACGTTTTAAATCTGTTTTCATTATGGTACAAAATTGATATAAAAATCATTTTTTATTTATTTCACATTAATTAGTACAATTTTGCGCCTGCCGGAATATGCTCATCAACCATCAGAAGATGAAGTTTTTCTTTCCCTTCTTCATTATGAACCGCTGAAATCAACATACCACAGGAGTCAATTCCCATCATCTTTCTCGGCGGCAGATTTGTAATAGCGATACATGTCTTGCCAACCAATTCTTCCGGCTCATAATATTCATGGATTCCGCTCAGGATCGTACGATCCTCTCCTGTTCCGTCATCCAATGTGAACTGCAGAAGTTTCTTAGATTTCGGCACTGCCGTACACTCTTTTACTTTTACCGCTCTGAAATCTGATTTAGAAAATGTCTCAAAATCTACATCGTCTTTAAATAACGGCTCGATCTCAACTTTGGAAAAATCAATTTTTTCTGCCGGTTTTTCCTCTGTTTTGCCTGTACTGAATTGTTTGCTTCATTCTTAGCTCCGCCCTGTGTTTTCATTGTTGGGAAAAGCAGTACGTCTCTGATCGCGGCGCTGTTTGTTAAAAGCATACACATTCTGTCGATACCGAATCCGATACCTCCTGTCGGCGGCATACCGATCTCAAGTGCATTCAGGAAATCTTCATCTGTTGTATTTGCCTCTTCGTCACCTTGTGCCAAAAGTTCTTCCTGAGCTTTGAAACGTTCTCTCTGATCGATCGGGTCATTCAGCTCTGAATATGCATTCGCCATTTCCCAGCCGTTCATAAAGAACTCGAAACGCTCTGTATATTCCGGATTCTCCGGTTTCTTTTTCGTAAGCGGTGAAATCTCGATCGGATGATCCATTACGAACGTCGGCTGAATCAAATGTTCTTCTGCAAACTCTTCAAAGAACAATGACAAGATATCACCTTTCTTATGATGCTCTTCATATTCTACATGATGCTCGTCTGCAAGCTTGCGAGCCTCTTCCAAAGTCTTAACTTCATTCCAGTCAACGCCTGCATATTTCTTCACGGCATCTACCATTGTAATACGTTCAAACGGTTTTCCGAGATCCATCTCAACGCCATTGTAAACGATCTTCGTTGTGCCGAGAACTTCCTGTGCCACATGGCGGTAAAGATTTTCTGTAAGATCCATCATTCCGTTATAATCTGTATATGCCTGATAAAGCTCCATCAATGTAAATTCCGGATTATGTCTCGTATCAAGTCCTTCGTTTCTGAATACACGACCGATCTCGTACACTCTTTCAAGACCTCCGACGATCAGACGTTTCAGATAAAGTTCAAGAGAAATTCTCAGTTTCAAGTCTTCATTTAAAGCATTGAAATGTGTCTCAAACGGTCTTGCCGCAGCTCCCCCGGCATTTGCAACAAGCATCGGAGTCTCCACTTCCATAAATCCTTCGCCGTCCAAATATCTGCGGATCGCGCTGATGATCTTAGAACGTTTGATAAATGTATCTTTCGCTTCCGGATTCATGATAAGATCCACATATCTCTGACGATAACGCATATCTGTATTCGTCAGTCCATGGAACTTCTCCGGAAGAATCTGAAGACTCTTGGAAAGAAGTGTTACATGAGATGCATGAATGGAAATCTCTCCTGTTTTTGTCTTGAATACCTCTCCTTCGATTCCGATCACATCACCGACATCAAGTTTCTTAAATTCTTTATAATTTTCCTCACCGATGCTGTCTCTTGCTACATAAGACTGAATATTTCCTTTTAAATCCTGAACATTACAAAAAGATGCTTTTCCCATTACTCGCTTTGACATCATACGTCCTGCGATGGAAACCTGCTTTCCTTCAAGCTCCTCGTAATTTTCTTTTACTTCTACACTGTGATGTGTCTGATCATATTTTGTAATCACGAACGGATCTTTTCCGCTTCCTTGCAGCTCTGCAAGTTTCTCACGGCGTACCTTTCTCAACTGATTCAGATCCTGTTCCTGTACATTCTTCTGCTCCTGTGCCACTTTCTTATCTCCTTTCCCGGATAACTTTTCTCTGTTTTGCTTTATCTCTTATTATTCCGTTACGCTTTTTTCTCTTTATCTGCCTTTTTCGCCTCTTTAAAACATTCCCATACATGCGAATTCAGACCTCTTAAAAAGAGGTCTGTTTATAATCATCTGTTTACATTGAACGGCTGATCTCAAGCACTTTGTACTTGATTTCTCCCGCCTGTGTTTCTACGCTTACCGTATCTCCCACTTTTTTTCCGATCAATGCCTGACCAACCGGAGACTCGTTTGAAATCTTTCCTACCAAGCTGTTTGCCTCTGTTGATCCCACAATTTTAAATTCCATCTCTTCATCGAATGTTATGTCAAATACCTTTACCGTACATCCGACATTGATCTTATCAAAGTCAACTTCATCTTCAACAACCACTTCTGCGTTTTTCAGAATGCCTTCAAGTTCTTCGATACGCGCTTCGATATCTCTTTGTTCATCTTTGCCGCATCATACTCTGCATTCTCGGAAAGATCTCCCTGCTCTCTTGCCTCTTTGATCTTAGCTGCAACTTCTTTCCGTTTGACAACTTTAAGAGTTTCAAGTTCATCTTCAAGTGCCTTTAATCCGGCATAAGTAAGTAATCTTTTCTTTGCCTCCGCCATTGATAACGCTCCTTTTCTGTCATTCTTTTTCACTGTTTTTTGTCTATTCCCGACAGGAAAACTTGTCCCTGCACGCTGTCTCTTTTAGTTTATTTCACAATTTCAATATTATAACCATCAACCCATTAATGTCAAGGTTTTTGGCGTAAACAAGACAGCTTTTACATGATATTGCGCAGAAAATATAGCGCTTATTAACAATACAGCGTTATGCCGGAATTACCGTAAGTTCCCAAAGACACATTCTTGGATTACAGGCGGCTTTCCAAGGTCTTGATCCTTCTGTCTTTCGTTCATTGCCGCTCCAATGCAAACAGGGCCGCCACTAAGTGGCAGCCCTGCATTTTTCCGTACTATTTACGGATAAGGCTTATTTTCTTTTGTTTCTTTTGAAGATTGTCAGAGCCGCTCCGCCTGCAACCGCACCTGCAAGAACTACAAGTCCGATCAGCAGCGTTACGTTAAAGTTATCTCCTGTCTGAACCGCTCCGCCTTTGTCCGGTTTCTCTGTATTCGGTTTCTTATCCTCTGACGGATCTGCTTTCACCGATACAGCTACGTCTGCCGACTGTCCGCCGTATGTTACTGTTACTTTCTTCGTATCCGCTGTCAGTTTTGTATTAAGACTCGGATTAAAGGAGAAATCTTTTGCCGTCTCCGGTCCGTATGCAACAACTTTGTTGTTCCGTCTGACATCGTTACTGTAAGCACAAGTCCTTTCGGATCGAATTTCTCCCCTTCTTTGTACTCTGTCTTAGCAGGATTTGCTTTAATTTCAACTTTGTCTACCGTTGCGTCTCCGGCTCTACCGGCGTGTCAGCTTTCACTTCAATACCGATTTCTACCGTCTTGCCCGCATATGTTACATCAACTTTGCTCACACCTTCTGTAAGCGCTGTATCAAGTGACGGATTAAATGCGAAGTCTGCCTTTGTTGCATCACTGTAAGCTACTTCTTTGTCCTCGCCTTTGTTATATTTCACTGTAAGCACAAGTCCTGCCGGGTCGAATTTCTCCCCTTCTTTGTACTCTGTCTTAGCAGGATTTGCTTTAATTTCAACTTTTTCTACCGTCGGTTTCTCCGGTTCTACCGGTCTTTCTTCCAAACCTTCAAATGCTGAAGTTAATACTTTCAGCGCTTCATCAATCTGAATCTGCTGTGCGGAAGAATCTGCAAATACTGTCTGTGCATCCGTCAGCGCTTTTGCAAATGCCGCATAAGAAGTGTCTGTGTACCCTTCTGCCGACGTATCTTTTACTTCATTGATTTTTGCTTCCAGGGCGCTTCTGTCAATCAGACCGTTTTCATTCTCGATTTCACCAAGTTTGAATTTTGCCTGTTTGATATAACATAAATCTGTTCTTACATTATAATTACCTGATTCAAATGCATTCTTAGAAAACTCTTCGTCAAAGTGTCCGTAAGAATCCATGATAAATGTTCCATCATCCAGAACTAAAATTCCCGCATATCCCGTATCACCGGATTTTGCATTCATTGCCCAGTCTTCTTCGATCAGTATACGGTATTCACCTTCGTTTTGCTCTAACAGGTCTTCATATGTTCCAACCCATGCAACCCAGTCGCCTGCCATCCAGTTGTTATCAAGCTTACCGTCTTTGTATACGATCTCACGGAATGTGATCAAAAGACGTCCGCTGATCGGATCATATACAGCTTTATGTCTTTCCCCTGCAAGCGAACCTTGCATTTCTTCCGGTTTACTCCATGTTTTTCCTTCATCATCAGAATAGAACATCACGGATAAGTTTGGTTTTTTATCACTTCTTGCCAGCGCCATGATCCGTTTTCCATCCGGTGAGCGGAACATTCCGACTTCACAGATTCCATATTTGCTTTCGATACTTCTATAATCAGCTAAATATCTTTCCGGCTCGCTCCACTGTTCATTTCCGTCTTCATCAAATGTCAGATAGCTCTTGAAGTTGACATAACCATAATCATGGAAAACACCCATCCATTTCTGAATGTAATTTCCCTGTTCATCTTTTAACTGCACAAGACTTGCCATTGCTACGATTGTATGTTTTTCTCTGCTCCGTCAAAAGAAGGCCAGTGATTCTTATATTCTGTCCAAGTTTCTCCGTCATCATCAGAGTAGGCAGTATCCCATCCGCCTCTTTGTAAATCCCAGTTCGGACATGCTGAAATCAGCATAATTCTTTCTTTTCCATTACCCATATCCAATGTATATAAGGTAGGTGTTTCCTGACAAGTTGCAAACGATGCCGGAATATCTTTCTTCTCCGTCCAAGTCTCGCCTTCATCATCACTAATCTGCATAATAATCGGTCCATGACCGTGTCCTGTCGGATAAGCAGTAATCAGTCTGCCTGTCTTTGTCTGAACCATGTCCGGCTGTCCAAGATACTGTCTAGGTGTATTCGGAGCTTTTTCAATATCTTTCAGATATTTATCCGCCAATTCATACTGTGGAATCCTTGAATTTGCATACAATACTTCTTACAGTTTACTGTAACTTTTTCCGTATATCCGCCGCCTGTTACAGTAATGACCGCTTTTCCTTTCTTGTTCGCCGTTACTAAACCGTCCTCATTTACACTTGCAATTTCCGGCTTGTTTGAGACATATGTAATCGTCTTATCTTCGGCGTCTGTTATCAAGTTTGTTGTAATCTGATACGTTTCTCCGATATTTACCGTTGGATTCGTATCCGCAATGTTTAATCCTTTTACTTTCATTGCGGAAAGTATTTCACTTTCATTCAATACACGGTTATAAACTTTCACTTCATCGATCAGACCTGTAAATCCAGTACCGCCGATCACATCCGCAGGTGTTTTAATAGGATTATTTTTTGTCCATGCATTGATATCACCGACTCTTGTACCGTTTACATACATGGCAAGACCCTGATCTTTATCCTGCACCCATGTAATATGATACCACTTGTCTTTCTCGAAATCATACTGATACGACAAGACGTCTCCGCCATTATTTCCTACACGGAATCCGGATACTCTGTCTGCCGCCATCTTCAATGAGAAGGAAAATGCTTTTGTGGAATCTTCCAATACAGAAATCTCTTTATTAAATTCTGACGTAGTCTTTACCCAATACGAAATCGTCCAGTCTTTGTCATTCAGATCGCCTGCCGTCTGCGTAATCACTGCACCTTTTCCGTCTTGTGTTACGTTCAGCGCTTTTCCTGATTTGCCGGCTTCGGTTGTGCAGAAAGCATCAAGAGTACCGTCACGTTTTCCCCATTCATCCTCTAACTTCTGTCCTTTCACATCGTCAAATGAATAGTAAGAAACCTGCGCTCCTTCTTCAACCTCAGCTTCTTTTACAACGATCGTAACAGAATCTTTCTTTTCTTCATTTTGGTTAGATGTCACCGTAATAACAGCGCGGCCTGATCCCTTCGCAGTTACCGCTCCGTCTTTCACAACTGCAACTGCCGGATTATCGGTCGACCATGTGACTGTGTTATTCAATACATTTTCCGGAAGGACTGTAACTTCAAGCTGAGTTGTACCTCCCTGCTGTAATTCAACCTCTTTCTCTCCGTTGATCGATACTGAGTCAACCTCGGTCACTCCCGCTTTCTTTAATGCGACATATTCTTCTGTCAGCTCGGCAATTTTTGTTTTGATCGTATTCATATCCGACGCAAGTTCTTGTTTTCCCGCATCTGTCAGATAATACGCGCTTGATGCATAAGTCGGTTTTACAGAATCCATCAAAGCATCCACTTTTGCCGCCATGCTCGGAGCATCTGATTTCATTTTAATAAGTTTATTTACATCGCGTACACCTTCTGCCATTTTTTCAAAACGTGTACTTGATTTTGTAACTTTTGCTTCAGAATCATCCGGGAATACAAGGAAACAATCCCCGGCTTCAAATGCATTGTGAGTCGTATCTTCCAATGGATTCTCAACCCATGAGTCATATGCCCAGCGAAGATATCCTTCTCCGCCTACGGAATAAGAATACATCATTGTCCAGTAGCTTTCTCCCGGCGCACTTAATGAAAAGTTACCCGGTTTATGACCTGTACATGTATAAATAGTTGTACGAAGTCCCGCATCTTCACGAGCCTGTCTTATTTCTTCAAACTGCTGAGGATGGGCCTTTACCGCGATAGAACCTACATTCAGGTCGTCTACGCGCATTGCAAGATCTTTTTTCTCAACAAATCCATCCATCGCTCCCGCACTCTTTAATTTCAAAGGTGTCGGAATGCCGCGTTTAATTGAATCGATCAAATCAAACGCCGCCTTATTAAATCCTCTTTCATCGATACCGATATAAGCGTCGTTAAACCAGCCTTTTTCATATAAATGGTCTGCAAGATCATTCAGAAATGCCGTCCATATCGTTGTCCATTCTTCTGAACCCGGAGTCAATCGTTTTTTACTGTTGTCTTTGTCGCTTCATCATAATAAACAACTGAGTTTGTCCAAGGCGCAATACTGTAACATACGATCTTGTCCCCGATTTTCATAACGTCTTTGTTAAACGTTACCCATTTATCAAAATCCGTATAATCAAAACTCCATTTTCCATCCGCTCTCTTTGTCCATTTAACCATAGAAGGGAATTTAACAGTTCCTTCCCCGTATGTCTGGCCTGCCCACGCCTCTTCTACGATTGTAGTTGTAATGGCATGTCCGCCGGCATTTTTTATATAATCCCATGTGGGATTTTAAAATTTCAAAATGCTCTTCAGAAAACGGCGTTACATCATAATATTCTGCGATACGATACGGGTTCTGCCACAATTCCATATCAAAACCATCTTTAAACTTCGTCGCATCCGGAAGTTCTGCATCAGCAACTTTTAACGTATAAGTAAATGTAAGTGGTTCTGCTAATTCTTTTGCCGTTACCGTAACCGTTCCTGTATAACTACCTGCCGCTGTTCCTGCCGGAACTTTCACAGATACCCAGATATTCTGAAGTTTGTTCGTTCCAATATTCATCGCTGTTCCGGCATCCTGATAAAGCACTTCATTTGCTTCCTGTCTGCTTCCTTTCGGAACTTCTCTGTCAGGATCACCGTATCCCGGCATTCCTGTATAAGCCTGAACTGATTTAATAAATTTTAAATCCACATTTGCTTTCGGAATCGTATTGCCGTTTCCGGTGAAATCACTTGCCGTCGCTGTTACATCTGTATAAGAAGAATCTATCGAAGCTAAAGAAATCTCAGAAGTAACCGTATCATTCTTCCATGCATTCAAAGTATCTTCTGTTTTGTTTGCTGCTTTTACCTCAGTTAATTTATCCTGGGTATACTGAAGATTATTATCTGTAATTGTTCCGTGAAGTTTTGCTTCTTCCGGTTCTCTGTAAGTATATACATACACCTCAGCGGCATCGATCAGAATGTCCGAACCTGTTCCTGATGCATTTCTTTCCCCTGTAGCCACCGCTTTTAATGTGTGTTCTTTTTCTTCTAAATCGGAAATCGTTGTAATGAATGTAGAATTGATATTAGTAGCATTATAAAGGTCTCCCTCTGCTTTTTCCTCACCGTCGATCAGATACTTCACTTTTCCCATCATTCTGTTTTTACCGGAATAGATATCGATCTTATGTCCTGTAAATTTCACTTCATAATAGGTTGCTTCAGGATGCGCCGGATCTACTTTTTTTGACCATGTATGCTGCGCATCTCCTGCCTCCCATTTTCCTTCTGCGAATGTGAAGTAGTTTGTTTCTCCGCTCTGCTGTGTATGCGGAATTTTCACCTTTTCTTCAATCGGAGCTTTTTTTCCTGTAATCTTTTCATACATGCATTCTGCTATGTACAGATATCCTGCATCTGTAAAATGTACTTTATCTGTATTATAAAGATTTTCTTTTCCTTCGGTCTTTTCATACATATCAATGAAATCCCATGCGGCATTTTCTTTAATCAATGCTTCTGAGCCTGATAGACTTTTTCGACCTTTTCCTGAGTGATATCGTTTCCCGTCGTCTGATAACATTTCGGAGACGTGGCAAAAATAACTTTGTTATTCTCCGTCTTATACTCATTATAAAACGCTGTCATCTGTGTTTTATAATTTTCTTCGTTCCAGTTTTTGGAATCATTCGTTCCAAGCATAATAATTACAATGTCTGCATTATAAGCTTTACTTTGTTCGTATTCTGTACCGCTTTTATATGGATTACTTGTCCCCTCCATCAAAAACGCACCTGTTTCCCCAAAGTTTTTTACTTCATATCCGCTTCCAAGTAAACTCTGCAAACGTGCCGGATATGCATTTGGTCCTTTCTTTCCTGAATTCGCGCCCGTCGAAGTGTACCCTTCCGTCAGGCTGTCTCCCACGCATGCCACCTTGATCTTCGCGGCGGCATCTGCCGTCTCACCTTCTGCCCATGCGATCGTGCCGCTTCCTAGAATACACCCTAATGTAAGCACAACACTTAAAACAATTCCCATTGCTTTTCGCATTAGTTTTTTGACATTTTCCACAACTATTTTCCCTTCCTTTCTTAGCATTTTGCCCACATACTCATACAGAACCATATACCCTTTTGTTCAATGTGTCAACATTATTTTTACCCCCCCCGCTCCATATGTCGTATTTTCATCATTTTCCATATAAAATACATTTATTTTTATGCATAATGACGAGTTTTCGAGGGCTGATTTTCTAACTTCTGCATATACTATATAAAATACTTTTCTGCTTATGAAAGGAGACTTGTTATGCTTGCTTCCTATAAACTTTCCGGTAAATACATCTTTATCTCCGGTTTTCTGTTCACGTCTGTTCTCGGAACACTGTCGCACTTTTTCTATGAATGGTCCGGCGATTCAACTTTTATAGGTCTTGTCTGCCCAATCAGCGAATCTGCATGGGAACATATGAAACTTTTGTTCTTTCCGGCTCTGCTCTACTGCTTTCTTTTCAAACTAATATATAAAAACGCCGTTCCAAACGTATCTTTACCACTTTTATCCGGCATTCTGACAGGAACGACACTTATCCCTGTTTTCTTTTATACTTACTCAGGCATACTCGGCTTTACGGTTGTCTGATCGATATTGCTATTTTTTACCTTTGTACTGGAATCACTTTTTCAATGGCATCCAAATTATATGAGCAGAAAAATATCGCACGTTTCCGCTTCCTCATATATGGACTGACTATATTATATTCCATCCTTTTCTTTATATTTACCTTTATTCAGCCGGATATTGCCCTGTTTCAAAATCCATGACTTTTCATACCGCGTCCGCTTACGCCTGCTTCTTTTTTCTATCTGTCTTTCACTTCATTTTTCAGTCTGTTTTCCGGTTCATTTTCCAATCCACTTTCCATCCTCGGTAAGAGGAAGCGGCTTCCCGTCAAGAACAGCGCTTTTTAAAATATCTTCTATATTATAAACAAGTTTCAGAGAAAAGAAGCCGCAGTCTCTCTCCAACAGATCAAAGAAAATCTTATCTCCCTCCCATAACTTCAGCGTCTCGATCTTTGATTTTTCAACCCATTCCAACTCGCCCTCATCACAGTCGATCGGTTCTCCTTCAAACCCGTCAGCCGTATAAAGCGACATGTATTCTACAACATCTTCACCGTAAACAAATGTCACGATTCCCCGGTAAGCCCACGAAGTCAGCGTATATCCCGTTTCTTCTTTCACTTCTCTTAGCAAGCACTCTTCAGGACTTTCTCCATATTCAAAATGTCCGCCGACACCGATCCATTTATCTTTATTCACATCATTTTCTTTCACCGTACGGTGAAGCATTAAATATTTATCGTCTTTTTCTATATAGCATAATGTACTTAATTTTGTCATAGCCATCCTCCTTAATACGGTCTCTATATTTGTATCTTTATCCGTTTTCAGACTTTTTTATTTTCTTCACTTTTTATCATTTATCCTCATCTTTTCCCCTAAGAAACTGCGATTCATACAAATGTCTGTAAAATCCGTCTGCAGCCATCAAGCTCTCGTGATTGCCCTGCTCAATAACTTTTCCGTCTTTCATAACGAGAATCACGTCCGCCTCGCGGATCGTTGACAGACGATGCGCCACAATAAACGTCGTCCGCCCTTCCATCAATTTGTAAAAGCCGCCTGTATCTTACTTCTGTTCTTGTGTCGATCGATGACGTCGCTTCATCGAGGATCAGCATAGGCGGTCTGCACAGCATAACACGCGCGATGCATAAAAGCTGTTTCTGTCCTTGCGACAGCCCGTCTCCGTCTTCTGTCACCACGTGTCATATCCGTTTGGCAGACGCAGGATTACATTGTGAATATAAGATGCTTTTGCAGCTTCTATCATTTCCTCTTCTGACGCGTCGGACCTTCCTAAAAGAATATTTTCCCGGATCGTTCCCGTTTTCAGCCACGTTTCCTGAAGCACCATGCCATATGCACAGCGCAGACTTTCCCTCGTAACCTCACGCACATCCTTTCCGTCTACTGAAATACAGCCGCCGTCTACATCATAAAACCGCATAAGCAGATTGATCAGCGTTGTTTTTCCGCATCCCGTCGGTCCTACAACAGCGATCTTTTGTCCCGGCATAACTTTCAAATTAAAATCCGTGATCAGATTCTGTTGTGGCATATACGAAAAATCAACATGCTCTGCCAGTACATGTCCCCGGACATGAGTCAGAACCGCCGCATCTTTTGCATCTTCCGGCTGAGGAATTTCTTCTATTAACTCAAAAATACGACCGGCACATACAACCGCGTTTTGGAACTCTGTCACAACTCCGGATATTTCATTAAACGGCTTTGTATACTGATTTGCATAACTCAAAAACTTGTAAGCTGCCCTACTGTCAGCGTTCCGTTTACTACCGCAAACGCACCTGCGATCCCGACTCCCGTATATACGAGACTGTTTATAAAACGGGTCGCCGGATTTGTAACGGAAGAGAAAAATGTCGCTCTCAAATATGCGCTTCCTAATTTTTCATTAATCTTATCAAACCGCTCCGTCACTTTTTCTTCCTGCCCAAACGCCTGTACTACTTTCTGATTGCCGATCATTTCGTCGATCAGACCTGTCTGTTCTCCTCTGATTTCAGACTGAAGACGAAACATCGCAAATGTTTTGCGGGCAATAAAGTTCGCCACAAAAAATGAAATCGGAGTGATCAAAACGACGACAAACGTAATATTTACATCAACCGACAACATAAATCCAGCGTGCCGATAATCGTTGCAGCTCCTGTAAACAACTGGGTAAATCCCATCAAAAGTCCGTCCGCAAACTGATCTACATCCGCAATAACACGGCTTACTATTTCTCCGGATGGATGATTGTCGATGTATTTCAGCGGAAGGATCTGAATCTTCCGAAAAGCTTCGTTTCTCACATCCTGCACGACCTGATAAGTCATTTTATTATTGCACACATTCATCAGCCACTGCGCAAGCGCCGTAATACCCGTACATATTCCGATCTGAAACAGAATTCGGAATATCCCGGCAAAGTTTACCGCTCCTTTTCCTATGATCTCATCTACCGCATAACCGATCAGTTTCGGAATGTAGAGCGTAAGGGCGACGCTGACTGCTGCCAGCAAAACAGAAAAAACAACAAAAATACGATACTTCCCAAGATGCCCGAATACTTTTTTTAATATTTCTCCCCGGCTCATTTTCCGATCTTTGCTCTGTGGCTTACTCTGCTCTGCCTGCACTTTTGACTTCTGTATTTTATCTTCATTGACTGTTTGTTTTTTAAGCATGTAAAACCGCCTCCTCCGGAAATTGTGAATAATAAATCTCCTGATAAGCCGAACAGTTTTGCATCAGCTCCTCATGTGTTCCGACCGCCACAGCTTTCCCTTCTTCCAGCACAACGATCCGATCTGCATATCTGACCGATGCCGCCCGCTGAGAGACAAGAAATACTGTCGGATTTTCTTTCATGTTTTTAATCGCGTCACGCAAAGCCGCGTCGGTCGCGAAATCAAGCGCCGACGCACTGTCGTCCAATATAAGAATATCTGGTTTTCTTACAAGCGCTCTTGCGATCGTCATACGCTGTCTCTGCCCGCCGGACAAATTTCTCCCGTTTTGTTCTATCATAAATTCAAGCTTTCCCGGCTTTGAATCAACGAACTCTTTCGCCTGTGAAATTTCAAGCGCTTCTTCCAGTGTTTGTTCCGATGCATTTTCATCTCCCCACCGAAGATTCTCCGCAACCGTCCCTTTAAAAAGCACCGCTTTTTGAGGAACCACGCCGATATGACTGCGCAAACTTTCAATCTCATATTCTCTTACATCATGTCCGAAAACCTTCACTTCTCCTTCCGACGCGTCATAAAACCGAGGGATCATGTTTACGATCGATGATTTTCCAGCCCCTGTTCCGCCGATAATCCCTATCGTCTCTCCCGGCATTGCCCGAAACGAGATGTTGCTCAACGAAGGCGCTCCCGCATTTTTATATGTCAATGACACATTGGAAAATTCCACCGCAGGAATCCTTTTTTCTTCTGTATACAACAAACTTCCCGACTGCATTTCCGGTTTTATTGCCAACACAGCTTCGATCCGTTTTCCGCATGCAGCCGCTTTCGTCACCGTAATGATCAGATTCGCCAGTTTCACAAGCTCCACAAGAATCTGCGACATATAGTTGACAAGAGCCACTACTTCCCCCTGAGTCAGACTCCCCATATTTACACGAACCGCGCCGACATAAATAAGAACTATAATACCCACGTTCACGATAATATACGTCAGTGGATTCATAAGCCCGGAGATACTTCCGACAAATTTTTGTTCCTTTGTCAACATTTGATTGTTTTCTTCAAATTCAGCCTTTTCTTTTTCCTCTTTATTAAAAGCACGAAGCACTCTTACACCGATAAGATTTTCTCTCGTTTTTAGAAGAATTTCATCTAAATATGACTGCACTTTCTTATAAAGAGGCATTGTAATCAGCATGATCCCAAATACAACTACCGACAAAAGAGGAATTACAACAACAAAAACCATTGCCGCTTTGACATCTACCATAAAAGACATTGCCATTGCGCCGAATACAATAAAAGGCGAACGTAAAAAAAGACGAAGGACAAGGTTCACTCCTGCCTGCGCCTGATTTACATCACTTGTCATTCGGGTCACAAGCGTAGAACTGCCGATTTCATCCATTTCCGAAAAACCGAAATGTTGAATATGTTCAAACAGCGCATGCCGCAGTCCTGTTCCGAACCCAGCCGCCGCTTTTGCCGAAAAATATTGAGCTGTAAGAGAACATATCAGCCCGACGATTCCCAATACAATCAAAACAAGACACATTCTTATAATATACGGGCTGTCTTTTTGAGCAATTCCTTTATCGATCACCGCAGCCATAACAAGAGGAACAAGAAGTTCAAAAGATGCCTCCAGCATTTTAAACAGCGGAGCCAATATAGTCTCTTTCTTATAATTTTTTAAATAAATAAAAAGTGATCTCATGTCATTTTCTCCCTGTGCAATATTTCTTTAAGAAGCATTCCCCGCATTTAGGATTTCTTGCTGTACAGATACTTCTTCCAAACGTAATGATCTGAATATTATACAATATCCAATGATCCTTTGGCAGTTCCTTCATCAGATCCTGTTCTATCTTTTCGGGATCAGATTGTTTTGTAAATCCCAGTCTGTTAGAAATCCTTTTCACATGCGTATCCACAACTACGCTGGCATCATGATAGATGTTCCCTCTGATCACATTCGCCGTCTTCCGTCCGACGCCTGCTAAAGAGGTCAGATCTTCCAGACTCCTCGGCACTTCACCGCCAAACTTCTCCCTGATATCTTTCATACAGGCAATGATGTTCTTCGCTTTATTGCGATAAAATCCTGTCGGCTTGATATCCTGCTCCAACTCCTTTAAGTCCGCGTCGGCAAATGCGTCCACAGATGTATATTTTTGAAACAAATCTTTCGTCACAATATTCACTCTGGCATCCGTACACTGAGCGCTCAACATCGTTGCGATCAGCAGCTGCCACGGCGTCTCATAATTCAGATAACAAATATATTCCCGTCCATATTGTTCATCTAAAAGATTCAAAATTTCTTCGGTTCGCTTTTTCATGCAGCTTTTATCTTCTCCTTATTTATAATCCGTCAACTTGCATCTGTATACAACAAAATCAACGTCACTTGTATCGGTTGCAGTCCCTGTTGCAAAAGACCCAAATAGATCCAACCTTTTACACCATTGCTTTTACAAATTTCCGTAACTTTATCAATCAATTCCGATTATCGGCATAACATTCATCGTCTATCACTCTTCCTTATTCTTCACTTTGTTATTAACACTACTTGGAGTTTTACAATTAATACTTCCTTTTATTTCATACAGATCAGATTCAATGCAATATTTCATTCCCATTGTATCAGAACTTTTTACTCTTTTCTATTAATGTTCCGCACTTCATCGTCATATTTGCAATATTTTATATATCATCAGTTATCGAGGACAGCGCCTGACTAACGAAACTTAACTTGAGCCCAATCCCGGCAGGCTATCCCGCACGCACAGCGCTCCATACCCAAGCAGCGCATTCGGCCATCGCTCGTATCCCGCAAGCTGCTTTGCGCCTTTTCTTAAATAAGCTTTTACTTTTTCTCCATAAAGATATGGATCGTTTCCTCTGACAATTCCCCACTCCATCAAAAGCGCAGCGCTCCCGGTCACAAAAGGAGCAGCAAAAGAAGTTCCGCTAAAAGACTGATATCCGCCTCCCGGGACAGGCGCTGTAACGCGCACTCCAGGTGCGGCAATATCCGGTTTCAGCACGTTCTCACCTTCGTACATCCCCGCCGGACCTCTTCCCGAAAATCCGCATACGAAAATGTCCGGGCATCATATGCCGCCACGGTAACAGCAAGCGACGCCGTAGATGGAATCGTCAATGTCGACATACTGTTCGGCTGTAAAAACGCTGTCCCCATATTTAATGACGTCTGTGTCGGAAGCCACATTTGATACTCCCCGTCCACAATACGGCCGGGAGTTAAAACAATTTTCCACACGCCGCTTTCTATATACTGTTTTCCGGGAAGAAGCGACAGATAAATCTCCTGTTTCACGCTGTACGGCTTCGGTTCTCCATAATAAATCAAAAGTTCTGTATCTCCGAGTATATACCGCTGAGCTCCCAAAAATTCATAAAACGGTCCTGCCTGCCTTCCCGACGGACTGATCACCGAAACTCCCATCTCGTCAACATACGATTTCCATATTTGAATACTCAGCGCCGGTTCTCTTTGCTGAACGGCAAGTTCTACCGTCTCAGATATCTGCCGCCGCACTTTTCCCGACACATGACCTGCCGACGCCCCCTCATTTCCGCTTCCGATGCAGATTACATTTTTCCACATGTCCGCAATATCGTTCAAAAAACGTTCTACAAGAGAAGTTCCGTCATGAGATCCATATGTGTTGCCAAAACTGATGTTTATCGCCACCGGACGACGAAGTTCTACAGCCTTACGGACAATATAATCTACTCCCCGCATCAGTTCTGTTGTTCTCGGAAAACCGCCTTCTCTGGGGGCTCCCATCTTTACGATGATCAGTTCCGCCTCAGGCGCAGCTCCCCGAAACCTTCTTCCCTCACTTCCCCGGCCATTCCCTGCCGCGATTCCCGCCACCGCTGTTCCATGACCACTGACATCGGATGTTTTCACCATCTGCCGCCTTACCTCTTTGTCCTCTGTTGCTAACGCCGCATCGATCTGCTCCCGTGTATACTCTGTTCCTGCCAAATATCCTGCCGGAGGCCTCCCATTAACAGACTGATCCCAAAGAGACACAATCCGCGTTGTTCCATCCTCATTTCTGAACTCTGCATTTTCATAATCGATCCCACTGTCAACAATTCCGATAAGAGTCCCTTTTCCTCTCAAAGATAACGGCATATCCTGTACAATATCTATGCACGACACCTGCCTGCCTACATCAGTTTGAAAATACAGCTTTTTCGGTTTTTCTATAAATTCCACTTCCGGGAGCTGAGCCAGTTGTCCGATCCGTTCTTCCTCGATGACAATAACCGCATAGCCGTTCAACAGTTCCGTAACCGATCGCGCCGTTTGCCTGACCGCTTCAAGTGTTCCCGAATATTTTACGATCAGTTCCCACACATTTTCTTCTTTATCATATCCAACATCCAGCTCTTCGGAGCGTTCTCTTTCTCCCTGATCGGCATCCAGAGCCAGATTTAAAAGATTTTCCAGTTTTTGACTCATTCATTCTCCTATGACTGCAGCACATTCATTTTTTGCATTATATGTACTTCAGGAAACTTTCAACATAAAAAATCATGATCTTTACCAACCTTTTTATCTCCGGCAAAGACCATGATCTTCTTTTTTCTTTATTACGTCGTCTATTTATTTTCTTTTCTTGATTTTCTTTTCTTTAGTTCCTTTTCTTTAGTTCCTCTGTCCGTTTACTTCCTGTATGCAAACAGCGGAAGTCCGTCCTGCTGCGGAACTTGTACTTCTCCTTGAATAAGCGGTTTCGCATAACGGATAAATTCATCACTTACGTCTGATCCGTCTTTAGTGATCCACCCGGCAGGCACACCTTTTCACGATTGCAGATTTCATTCACATCTTTTGCCTCGTAACTAAGTTATATTCTTCACCGTCCGCTCTCACAAAGGCGATCATCTTTCCGCTTTCGCCATGCAAAGCACATTTTACGCCATACGCTCCCGAATCAACCGCCTCCTGCAAATCCGTCGCAGAAAGCATTGCCGAAGAACATCTCTGACTTACGTTCAATTCAACAGAACGAACCTTTACGCCGAGACGGTCTTTTATCAGGTTTTCCAAATATTTTCCTGATCCGGTCAGCATTTTATGCCCGAAAGTATCCACTCCTACCTCGCTTGCAAGTTCACAAATAAACGTTCCTTTGCCATCGTTAATTCCTTCCGAGATACAAACGATCACATTTGACACTTTTTCAAGAGACGCGCTCACATCCTGTATAAACCGTTCTGTATCAAACGCCACTTCCGGCAAATAGATCAGAACCGGATTATCTCCTTCAAATTTTCGTGCCAATGCGCTTGCCGCTGTAAGCCATCCCGCATGACGCCCCATGATCTCGACGATTGTCACTGATTTTTTATTATCATATACCGATGCGTCAACTGCAATCTCCCGCACGGTTGAAGCCACATATTTTGCCGCGCTTCCAAACCCCGGCGTATGATCTGTATTGACAAGGTCGTTATCGATCGTTTTCGGTATACCCAGAAAGCAAATATCGCTTCCGACCATCTCCGCATAACGCGACAGTTTGCTCACTGTATCCATCGAATCAATTTCCTCCGATATAAAAGAAATAACCGATGTCATATTCCTTAAATCTTTCAAATAATTTCGGATATACTTCGTCGTTAGATCTTTCGGTAATTTATATCTGCAAGAGCCAAGATATGAACCGGGCGTTGTCTTTACTAATTCCAGTTCTCCCGAGCGCTTCAATTCTTCCATATCCATGACCCGGCCTTCGGCAAACCCTTCGATTCCGTTAATCATGCCGAACACTGCACCAAAAGAATCTTTTCTGTTCAACGCTTCATTGACAACTCCGTATAAGCTTGCGTTGATAACTGCCGTCGGTCCGCCCGACTGTCCTACGATCACATTTTTTTTCATCTCTTCCTCCTTATTTTAATCACCGAAAGTTCAAAAATCACATTCCGGGATTGTAAGCATCTGCCAAGATTTCGGATAATCCCGGCCTTTAGCTTTTCGCTATTATAAAAACACTTTTACTATATATGAAAAAATTGAATTTTACAATATAGAATAACTAATGTATACTACACCTTAGACAACATGACAGATAAAATCAGGAGGTATGATATGAAATACATTTCATTTGCAATTCCTTGTTATAACTCAGAAGCCTATATGGAAAAAGCGATCAACTCAATCCTTATCGGAGGAGAAGATGTCGAAATTCTTATCGTCAACGATGGTTCAAAAGACGGAACGCAGGAAATCGCCGAACGGTACGAAGCTCAATATCCGACGATCGTCAAGGCGATCCAAAAAGAAAACGGAGGACACGGCGATGCAGTCAACTGCGGACTTTCTCATGCCACAGGAAAATATTTTAAAGTAGTAGACAGCGACGACTGGGTTGACGAAAGCTCTCTGTTTAAAATTCATTGAAACAGTAAAAACATTTGTGAAAGAAGACACACTTGTCGATATGGTATCTCAAACTATGTTTACGAAAAAGTCGGCATGGAACATAAAAAGTGATCCGCTATGACAATGTGCTTCCCGAAATACGATTTTCACTGGGATGAGATCGGACATTTCCGGCTCGACCAATATATTTTGATGCACTCCGTTCTTTATCGGACAGAGATGCTGAAACTGTGCCAGTTAAAATTACCGAAGCACACTTTTTATGTTGATAATATTTACGTGTATTATCCGCTTCCGCATGTACGCACCCTTTATTACCTGAATGTCGATTTCTACCGCTATTTTATCGGGCGGGAAGATCAGTCCGTCAACGAAAAAATCATGATCGGAAGGATAGATCAGCAATTATTTGTAACCAAGACAATGATCTCCATGTATGAACTGCGGATGATCTCAAGTAAAAAACTGCGAAAATATATGGTTAATTATCTTGCGATCATGATGACTGTTTCATCCATTTTATGTATCCGTTCTAAAAAACCGGAGAACTTAACTAAAAAGAAAGAACTGTGGAGCTACTTAAAACGAAAAGATTACAAAACTTATATGAAGATCCGCTACGGTATACTCGGACAGACGATGAATCTCCCGGGAAGATCCGGACGTAAAGTATCTTCTCTTGCATACAGCGTTGCAAGACGCCTGATCGGATTTAACTAACTTAAAAAACGGTGCATCGGAAGCTTTTCCATGTACCGTTTTCTTAATTTTCAATTTTTTGTAACAGTTCAGCCATACAGTGTACGGGAAGCACAAAACATGTCTGCATGTTTTTGCTAACGGACATCTGTATGCGCTAAGCGCCCATTTATGAGTAAAACAGTGGCGTCAGCCACAATAAGCACGCAGTGCGGTTTTACGAATGGCGTGGGATAAACTGTTACATCTTTGACCGTATCCATAATAACCTCTTTGACAAAAAATGTCAAGAAATTTGAACAATCATCCTGTCCGGCCTTTTATATGGGCATCGCTGTGCCCCCATCAGTCCTTCTCCGCTATTTCTTTTAACTGTCGATACACATAAGATACCGGGAGTCCGACCACGTTATAATATCTCCGTCGATCCGTTCGATATAAGCTGCAAACTGCCCCTGTATACCATACGCTCCGGCTTTGTCAAGAGGTTCTCCTGTTGCGGCATATTCCCGAATCTCTTCGTCACTCATAGGATTGACAAAAAACTTCCGTTTCAACTGCATGAACAACCGACTTTCTTTTTCCCTCATCGTCATAATCCAAAATTGCCACGCCTGTATACACTTTGTGACTTCTTCCCTGCAGACTTCGGATCATACGGACGGCATCTGCCTCATCTTCGGTTTCCCTAAAATACTTCCGTCTGACACAACGATCGTATCCGCTCCGATCACAATCGTATCCAACAGTACATTATTTTTCTTATCAAAACTTATCTGCTTCACCTGCTCTTGTTTTTCCCGTAAATCTATCCGCAACATTTTCCGCCTTTGAAAGCGCAAGCTCTTTTACAATCTCTTCGGGGATCAGACTATGATAAACTTCTTCTTTGTCACTGACTCTTACTTCAAATGAAATTCCGATCTGCTCAAGGAGCTCCCGCCTTCTCGGGGAAGCCGACCCAAGAATAATTCTTTTCTTTGTCTGCATTTTCACTTCTCTGCTTTCTTCTATTTATTTTATTTACTCCAAGTATACAACAACCAATGTATATGTGTACACAAAGAATGTCACCCTTTGTAAAAAACATACTTACATAAATTATTTCATTTGAGCAGTCCTGGCTTTTTTAATACGTTGCAGCTTATTTTTTATACGAAGAATTGCCGCTCGGATCAAAAACAAATCACACCACAAATGAACATATAGACGGTATGTCGGAATATCTCACAGAAATATGTTTCTCACCACGATAAAATTCGGTCACGACACCAAGTATCCACTCCTCCGGCACATTCTCTTTCCACCAGCGATTGTCCCCACAGATGATATATCCTTCCTTTTTCACATGCAGGATACGATGCAGCACATATTTTCCGTCCGGTCGCCGATAAAGCGGAAGATCGTATCGCTTTAATCTTCCATGAACCGGTTCTATAATAATTGTATCCCTTCGATTACGCAACATCGGTTCCATGCTGTCTCCGACGGTTGTAGAGACACAGGTTTTCCCCGATCGAAGTTCTTCTTCTAAAGATGTATTGCGCATAACGTCTCCTCTATAAAATCTATCTTTCACTACAGATAATTTATAAAAACATCCTTGACAGATCTTTATAATCTGCCAAAGGATGTTTTTCATCTAATGAAAATAACTTTAGTTATGGAGTTTCTGGCCCCCACTCATCAGTATCCTCGCCGCCTCCAATATTTCCTTCAGTACCGCCATCATTAACAAAAGATGTTGTAATAATATCCTCTGTTCCAAATCTTACAACTTCTAATTCCGGCTCTAAAAATGTTTTTCTCACTTCTATTCCTCCTGCCTTCTCTTCTTATCGAATTGTATATTGCGCCATGTCGCTATATACAGTATGTTGCTCACCACTATTGTCCTGATATGTTACATATCCTCTTGCATACCAAGTTGTTGTTCTGCTCGTTTTTAAATACTGTGTGAAGTTTGCCAAATATAAATCTGTATTTACACCATATTTTTTCAAACGGGTAGTTGCTGTTGTATCTAATGTCAATTCTTGTTGTACTTCCTGAATTGCTGCATAGCCTGTACTATCAGTTGCCACAACACCGGCTTTTATAACTTTATAATCTGCATCTGTCGGAACAGAATATTTTGACAAAAACTTCACTCTTCCATTTGCATAGGACACATCGCACAAAACCGAAACTTCTTTTTGAATTTCTTCTGCTTCTTCAACATAAACAGATGTCACAGCTATGTCTTTATATACTGTAAATGTATAAGATTCATTGTAACAGATCGGTTTTCATTCACAGTCCAGTGTGAAAACTTCTTTCCTTCAGGAGCCTGTGCTGCTACAACTCTTACCTGATCTCCGACTTCACAATATTTTGTTTCTGTGTTTCCGTTGTTATTGATCGTAACAACCGCCTTTAACTGCAATCCTTCGATCGACGTCTTCAAAGATTCAACAATCAATTTCACCTCTTCTACTGAAAGAGCTGTATTGTCTTTCGCTGCTTTTGCATCTGCAAGATCGTCTTCAAGCGCTTTTCTCGTTGCTTCCGTATATTTCTCCGCAAAATTTTCTTCCTTCATCCTGCTTTCTGCCGCAGCAATCGCTTCTTCTAACGCCGTATCGTCGCGGGTAACCGTAACAATACACTGTGCCGTTATATTAGGATAATTCACAGAACTTACTTTAATTGTTGCATTTCCCGCTTTATGAGCTGTGACAACTCCGCCGTCAACAGTAGCGACTTCCTCATTATCAGATTCCCATAAAACTTCTTGATCTGTCGCGTCTTCCGGGGTGATCGCTGCCTGCAGCGTCGCCGTCTTCTGCTCTTCCGTTCCTCCGACTTTCAAAGCCAATGCATCCTGATCTAATGTTATTCCCGTAACTGCGATTTCTACAGTTTCATATAATTTTGCATTTGCCCAACACGTATGCAGTTTCCCGCCATTTCCGTTGTTCCATGCGCTTGCAGGGCACTCTAGCTTCATATGAGTCGTTCCTTCCGGTAATTTCACACGAATACTTCGCAATCCACCGTTTGCCGAAAGATCTTCTGCATAATACTGCTGTGTATAATTACTTCCGTCTGTACTTGTAGAAACTTTAAATTTCGCTTTCACATTTGCAAAAACACCGCCGTCTGACGCAATCTGATGATTCTCGACACCGATGTCGGCAGAAAACATCTTGTAGCCTGTCACATCATATACAATCGAAGACGGCTCATGTGCACCTATGCCTTTTGTATATGTATTTATTGTAGACGTATCTTTCTTGATTGCTATCAACCTGTTTCCATCCGGACACAGATCTTTCTTAACTCCACCCCATGCAGTATTTCCGGACAAGTGCGTTAAATCCGACACATAAACTCCTGTTCCCAATTCATCCTGAAATTCCATTTTGAACTGTTCCAACTGTTGGAAAACAGCCTCAAGTTCTTCTTTTGTCGTGCTTTCCTGCGCTAACTTTGCTTCTGCCTCTGCCTTAATCGGATCAAATTTTGCTCTGGAATATACTTTACCCGAATCTGCGTTTCCGCTAAGCACGTTCAACTCCATCTGTGATTCCATCTGTGCAAGTTTTTCTCGTATTCTGATTTTTAAAGCTTCTGTTTCCGCATCTTTTTTTACCGGAGTCAATATACTGATTTCTGCCGCCGATATATGCTGATTGGGAGCGCTTCCATCCGTATGAATGACAGTAAGTTTTACTTTTTTGACATTCTCAACTTCTGCATCAAATACAAATTCCTTTTCGGATTTATTCTCTGCCGACCAATTAGCTCCCGGGTTGTTATAACTAATATGTAAGTTATTTCCTACATTTTCCCAATTTTCAGTTCCGTCTTTCTGAACCGAAACACTAAATTCTGTCACTGTTCCGTTTCCAAACGCGTCCTGCCTCGGAAGATAAGTAATCCCCTGGATGCTCTGCGCGTTCTGAAGTTCTACTGTTATCGTATTGTTGCCTGTCAGAGCGCCGTCTTCCCTGTTCGGCTGATTATCTCCGCTATAACACGAATGATAATAAGACGTAATCACTCCGTCTGTCGCATTGACTGCATGTCCCGTTCCGGGCGATGCCGCGCCTTCACCTGTACTTGATTCATTATCCGCCTCCGTATCCGCTGTTGTCGTCAGCTCTGTATAAGGCACTTTCTTATACCCCGATTCACTGACTTCTTCATTCCATACCCAATCAGCGCTTGCCTGTACGTTCACCGGAAATGCGCTTCCTGTAATAACCATCGCTCCAGCGCATAATAAAGCGAATGTCTGTTTCATTTTCATAATCTTATCCACCTCTTCCTTTTTTCTATACTTGCAATCCATAATTCAACGGTCTGCAGAAATATTCATATATTGCTTTTCTTCCCTCACCTCCCGGTTCCCTTATAATTATCGAAATCTCTGTTTCGACTCGAATGATAAATGATGTTATATCTTTATAATTTTACCCCCCCCCTGTATTTTTCT
>ENA-OQJH01000350-OQJH01000350.1-human-gut-metagenome-genome-assembly--contig:-NODE-350-length-26361-cov-1.890219_pt1 | contig 26361 bp, 34 predicted proteins | sample MGYA00242597_ERZ504763 | MGnify/ENA primary metagenome ERZ504763 (study PRJEB26092, sample SAMD00036359) | human gut metagenome | host: Homo sapiens | study: EMG produced TPA metagenomics assembly of...
CTCATTTTTTATCTTGCATTTAAGGCAGAACCGGCACGAAACCAGGCTATCTGCTGTTCATTATAGGTATGTTGCACTTCAAAACTTTCTTTCGTTCCGTCTTCGTGATGAAGAACAATCGTCAGATTGCGCCCCGGTGCGAAATGGACTAAGCCTGATACGGACAAAAGATCGTGTTCCCGAATCTTGTCATAGTCTGCTTTATCTACAAAAGTAAGAGCAAGCATTCCTTGTTTTTTCAGATTTGTTTCGTGGATACGGGCAAAACTCTTAGCCAAAATGACACGTACATTGAGGAAGCGTGGTTCCATGGCTGCATGTTCACGGCTGGAACCTTCTCCATAATTCTCTTCGGCAACAACAATAGACGGAATACCTTCGGATTTATACATCTTTGCCGTACCGGAAACTGTTCCATAAGTATTTGTCGAACGATTCCAAACACGGTTCGTTTCACCATTGAAAGCATTGACAGCTCCCATCAGCATATTGTCAGAAATATTCTCCAAATGTCCCCGGAAGCGGAGCCATGGACCTGCCATAGAGATATGGTCGGTAGTACATTTTCCCTGTGCTTTAATCAATAAAGGCATGTTCAGCAAATCCTGTCCGTCCCATGCCGGGAAGGAGTCAGAAGCTGGAGACGTTGGGAATCCGGTTTTACCCTGATTTCCGTTTTTGCTCCGTGCGGGGCAATATACCCTTCATTTCCCTGTTCAAAACCTTTCAAAGGAAGTTCATCTCCTACAGGCTCGGAGAGTTTCACTTTTTCTCCGTTATGATTCACCAGTCTGTCTTTCAACGGGTTGAAACAGAGATCACCGGCTATTGTTAACGCCATCGTTAGTTCCGGAGAAGCTACAAATGCATAGGTGTTGGGATTACCGTCAGCGCGTTTGGCAAAATTACGATTGAAAGAGGTGACGATTGAGTTCTTTCGTGTCAGATCGTCCGTCTCACGTTTCCACTGACCGATACAAGGTCCACAAGCATTTGCCATAATCGTGGCTCCCAACCGTTCAAAAGCTTCAATCATACCGTCTCTTTCGGCAGTAGCCGGATTTGCTCCGAACCCGGATTGACGATCAGCGGAGAAGCGACGCTCAAATTCTTTTCTGTCACCTGCTTTGCCAGAGAAGCTGCACGGCTCAAATCCTGATAAGAAGAATTGGTACATGAACCTATCAAGCCCACCTCCATTTTACGGGGGTAGCCGTTCAATAACACTTTTTCTGCAAATTCAGAGATAGGAGTAGCGGCATCCGGTGTAAACGGCCCGTTTATATAAGGTTCGAGTTCTGACAAATCTATTTCAATCACACGGTCGTAATAGTTGGATGGTTCGTCGGTCACAATGTCGTCTGCACGAAGATCTGCATCAACAGATTCAGCCCAATCAACTACACAATCTCTTCCGGTAGCTCTCAAATAAGTAGCCATGCGCCCGTCAAAGGGGAACAAAGAGGTAGTAGCTCCAACTTCGGCACCCATATTGCAAATGGTGGCTTTCCCGGTAGCAGAAAGGGATTCGGTTCCGGGACCAAAATATTCGATAATAGCATTCGTTCCTCCTTTTACGGTAAGGATGCCGGCCAATTTCAGGATTACATCTTTCGGAGAGGTCCAACCGCTTAGTTTTCCGGTCAGACGGACACCGATAATCTTCGGCATTTTCAGCTCCCATTCCATTCCTGTCATCACATCCACGGCATCCGCGCCACCGACACCGATAGCCACCATGCCCAGTCCGCCTGCATTAGGCGTATGAGAGTCTGTTCCCACCATCATACCGCCGGGGAAAGCATAGTTTTCGAGCACTACCTGATGGATAATTCCTGCTCCCGGTTTCCAGAAGCCAATGCCATAACGAAGATACATCACGGAGGAAGTCGTATACTTCTTCATTGGTCAGTCTTGCCGTAGCAATATCCGCCTTTGCACCTTTATACGCCTGTATCAAGTGATCGCAATGCACTGTCGAAGGCACAGCCACCTGATCCTTACCTGCATTCATAAATTGAAGCAAAGCCATCTGCGCAGTTGCATCCTGCATAGCCACACGGTCGGGACGGAAATTCACATAATCCTCCCCCCGTTTGTAATCTTTCAAATCGGCTACATCATACAGATGAGCATACAAAATCTTCTCGGCCAACGTCAAAGGGCGTTTCAGTATAGCCCGTACGTGTTCTACCTTTCCTTTATAAGCAGCGTAGAAAGCTCTAACATAGTCACATCATATACCATATTGCTTTTTGTTTTTTTAGTCTATCTATTAAAATAACGAACGACGTTCGAGTAATGTTTAACAAAATGAAATATTTTTTCTACCCGGAACGAAGATTTGTTACCTTTGCGCCTATTATGAGTAATAATCCGAAAAGTCCCATTATAGATCTTCAGCAACAGCAACTCCTCCTGCGGATGGAGTATGAATATGAGAAGGAAGAATTTAAGCGGCAGACCGAAACAATGGGCGTTGCCCGTAAAGTGAAGCGCGGTCTCTGCTGGTATCCTGTCTCTCTTGGCCGAAGTTACTACAATTCGCTGAATCAGCTTGTAATAGATATTACACGGACCGAAAATAAAGAAATAGAGCATTCCTTTGAGTTCGGTCGCCTGTTTGCTTTTTCCACCAGTCATTCGAAGGAAAAGTGAAGTATATGGATTTCATCGCTACCGTCAGCTTTGCCGACGAAGAACGAATGGTCGTTGTACTCCCCGGAGCGGGAGCTTTAGCGGAACTGCAAACTGACGGTATACTGGGAGTACAACTTTATTTTGACGAAACATCGTACCGGGCCATGTTCGAGGCACTGGAAGACACGATACGTGCCAAGGACAACCGCCTGGCGGAACTGCGCGACATTTTGCTGGGTACCCAAAAGCCGGGATTCCGCGAATTATATCCCGTCCGCTTTCCATGGTTGAACAGTACACAGGAAACAGCTGTTAACAAGGTGCTCTGTACGCGTGACGTATCTATTGTTCACGGTCCTCCGGGAACCGGAAAGACAACGACTCTTGTCGAAGCGATTTACGAAACATTGCATCGGGAACCACAAGTGCTTGTTTGTGCGCAAAGCAACACGGCTGTCGACTGGATTTGTGAGAAACTGGTAGATCGGGGAGTCCCCGTGCTCCGCATTGGAAATCCAACCCGGGTCAACGACAAAATGCTTTCATCCACCTATGAACGCCGGTTTGAAAGTCATCCTGCCTATCCGGAGCTTTGGGGAATCCGTAAATCTATCCGCGAAATGGGTAGCCGGATGCGCCGGGGTAGTTATTCTGAACGGGAAGGAATGCGTAATCGCATGAGTCGTCTCCGCGACCGTGCCACGGAGTTGGAAATACAAATCAATGCCGATCTTTTCGACAGTGCCCGCGTTATTGCTTCTACCCTAGTCAGCAGCAACCACCGCCTGCTCAACGGACGTCGTTTCCGACTTTATTCATCGACGAAGCTGCACAAGCCTCGAAGCTGCCTGCTGGATCGCTATCCGCAAAGCAGACCGGGTCATCCTTGCAGGAGATCATTGCAACTTCCGCCGACTATCAAATGTATAGAAGCCTCCCGTGGAGGATTGGATCATACGTTAATGGAAAAGTGGTTCAGCAAAAACCTTCCGCGGTCTCTCTATTAAAAGTACAGTACAGAATGCATGAAACCATCATGCAGTTTCCCTCCGACTGGTTTTATCACGGAGAACTGGAAGCTGCTCCGGAAGTACGCTAGTCGGGGATTCTTGATTTCGACACTCCCATGAACTGGATCGATACTTCAGAGATGGACTTTCACGAAGATTTTGTAGGCGAAAGCTTCGGACGCATCAATAAGCAGGAAGCCAACCTACTACTACAAGAACTGGAAACTTACATCGAACGTATCGGCAAAGAGCGAATACTGGATGAAAGAATTGATTTCGGTCTGATTTCGCCATACAAGGCACAAGTGCAATATTTGAGAGGAAAAATAAAAGGAAGCAGCTTTTTACGTCCTTTCCGCAGCCTCATCACCGTGAATACGGTAGACGGCTTTCAGGGACAGGAGCGAGACGTTATTTTCATCAGTCTCGTACGTGCCAACGAGGACGGACAAATCGGATTTCTAAATGACTTGCGAAGAATGAATGTAGCGATTACGCGGGCAAGAATGAAACTTGTTATATTAGGAGATGCCTCCACCCTTGCCAAGCATCCTTTCTATAAAAGGTTGATGTTATTCATTAAAAAGGAGGATTAAATACTTAATCCTCCTTTTAACAAAGCACACTTTCTCCCGAAACCACACTTTTTTTAACACAAACAAAACAAACAATATTTTACATCAGTACTATTCTTAATTTTTCATCCTCAAAGATAGTCGATTATTCTAATGCGATCCAACTATTTCCACCATTTTATTTGCGGATCGCGCGTTTTGCCCATTCTGCAAATTTAGGATATGTTTTGTCAATGCGCTGATTCTCCTTTTTAAGATCTAAATTCAAAATAGAAGCGTCCAAACGTGCATCTACATGAATAGCAAACGGAAAACCATCCTTGCAAATGAAATAGGTACCATCTACATCACCACGAGAAATATCAGCTCCGGAAGGGAAACGATTATTCGCACCAGTCGTCGGCTTATGATCTGTCAGATGGACTTCTGTGGCAGAGTTGAATACTTTTATAAAAGGATTATAAGGAGCTACCACCACTGATTTATCAAGAGTAGGGTTATTAAATTGTATGGATACCGTATATGTCTTCTCTTGAATATTCTGATTAATCATATCCTCCGCATTCACATTGGATACTCCCAATTCAGCTTTAGCATCCTTGAATAATGTTATCACATTACCTGAATAGGAAGAAGTTTCACTACCATTAACCGTTACTTTAGAAGCTTTACTCAAATCGAAAGGAACTTCATAAGCAAACGAGTTCTTATAATTAGCTCCCGTCCAAGCCAAGGTGAACTTATCAATAATATTAAGCACCTTATTATCTATATTATAATCAACGCTTGACTGATATTTCATGACCACATCATTCAAGTCATAATCTCCTTGTTCCGGCCAGTTATCTTCAAAACCAAGCACTCCAGAATACTTTCTGTTCCTTGCCGATCACCCGGATTAGGAACATCCGGCACTTCAATAGCAGCAATAGGATTAGAAGAGATGACGAAAGCAACATCATTATAGTCATTTTCTCCATTTTTCCAGTCTTCCATTGTTATCACATTCACTCTTTCACCTACTTTATTTTTTGCTGCAATTGCAGTGTGAGAAATTTTGTCACTATTCAAAGATTTAGTCGAATAGAACATATTTCCATTGGCCTTAACACCTCTCCAACCGTCATTCCAAATTAGGAGACCAATCTTTGTACCTGCTGGGATACGTTCCGGTTCTTCTTCCGGAAAGCTGCCTGTCTCATTTATATATTTCAAATTTACCGCAACCCCACTATAATTACCCAGACTACTTTTATGTGCATTAGGAAGATTACACATGCATGCTTTGCAGCTTGTCTTATTTCATCAATACTGGCATTTTCCGAATAACAATAGTAAGCAAACACACTTTGCGCACCTGTATCTCCTCCGAAATAGTTGACAACGCATTCGCATCTTCTTTTATCAGAATATCAGCATCATCAGAGACTAAATTAGTTCCTACATTATTCTTTCCTTCCGGAAATATGTCGTTATATAACTCTTGAGAGTTGCGTCCACATTTATTTTTTTGGAAGCATCCAGATAGTTAGGTCTACCAGTATTTACATTCCAAGTTCCTAATACATTCGGAATTACATTTGTAATAAATTTCAAAGAGGATCTTGTTTGTGCACTTCTCGTTGATGAATCCACAGGAGTAACATCAAGAGCATTCTCGAAGGTTATTTTTGCGCTGACATCCGAACCGACAACTTTAGTTTTATACAAAGTCGGCACACCAAAATCCGGAGAATAAATATAAACTTCTGAAACAGCTGTCGGGAAAGAAGCCGGTTTGATATAACGTCCTTGTATATCTGTAAATCCGGTTGCAATGTGTGACACCCCTGCTTTCTTTATAATCTGACCGCCTTCTGCCACATAAGAAAGCGGATTTTCAGCATAAACTTCAAAATAAGCTCTAGGACATTCCTTTCCATAATCAATATTCAATTGAATATTTTTAGTAGTAGCAAAGTCGAAATAGTTATCTAAAGTAACCTCCTCTTCTTTATCTCCTGAATTAGCAGGATCATATACATCTTTCTGCAAACAGCTGGAGAAAGCAACAGAAACAACACCAATAACACATACTAATTTAGTAATGTTAATCATTCTTTTGGGCAAGTTAAAATACATCATACTTCTCGTTTATTTTATTTGATGGTGCAAATATAAACATAAACTTGCATATTTTAGTCATATTATAGATATATTTTTTCTAAAAAAAGCAATTTAAAAGGATTCACTCCTCCTTTTATACAATGTATTTCCAATAAAAAAGGAGAGAACTATTTGCTCTCTCCCCTCTTAAAACTTGTATAATTTATCCAGTTTAATTATTCTCCGGACGAAGTTTACGAACAGTTACAGCAGTCTGCCACATTTCGCTCTCGCGTAATTGACGGAGTTCTTCGTTCAATTTTTCACGATAATCAGGTTGTGAATTACTGTCGATAGAAATCTGTGCTTCGTTACCAGTCTTCACACTGTTATACAACTTTTCAACTACCGGTTTGATAGCATCGTGGAATGGGCCCATCCAATCGAGAGCACCACGTTGAGCAGTAGTAGAGCAGTTAGCATACATCCAGTCCATACCGTTCTTTGCAAACAACGGCATCAATGACTGTGTCAGTTCTTCCACTGTTTCATTGAATGCTTCAGAAGGACTATGACCGTTTTCACGCAATACTTCGTACTGTGCCAGCAACAAACCTTGGATAGCACCCATCAATGAACCACGTTCACCTGTCAAGTCAGAAGTAGCTTCACGTTGGAAAGTTGTTTCGAACAGATAACCGGAACCGATACCGATACCTAGTGCGATAGTTCTTTCGTAAGCCTTGCCTGTAGCATCCTGATAGATAGCATAAGAAGAGTTCAAGCCACGTCCTTCGAGGAACATAGTACGCAAAGATGTACCCGAACCTTTAGGAGCAACCATGATAACGTCGATATCAGCAGGAGGAACTACACCTGTACGGTTGTTCCAAGTGATAGCAAAACCGTGTGAGAAATAAAGAGCTTTTCCGGCAGTCAGGTAAGGCTTGATAGTAGGCCATACAGACATTACTGCTGCGTCAGACAACAGACACATTACAATAGTACCTTTCTCACAAGCTTCTTCGATACCGAACAAAGTTTCACCCGGAACCCATCCGTCCGCTACTGCCTTATCGTATGTTTTTCCTTCACGTTGACCAACGATTACATTGAAACCGTTATCACGCAAGTTCAGCGCCTGTCCAGGACCCTGTACGCCATAACCGATTACAGCGATTGTTTCATTTTTCAATACTTCACGAGCTTTTCCAATGGAAATTCGTCACGGATTACTACAGTTTCAGTAGTACCTCCAAAATTCAACTGTGCCATTTTCTTTTTGTTTTTAGTTTTTGATGACTTACGCCATCTGTTATTAATTGATTTTATATTCTCACATTTATTCAAATATCACTTTCGAGCGGCAAACAACTTCGTTGCCATTCTTCTTCACTTCTACGTGAAACTCGTTTGCGTTCACTTCATCGCAGAAGAAAGAGAGTTCATCACCAAAATAGCTTTCCGCCACATACGCCATTTCAAAACGACGGATACGTTTGGTCTTATACAATTCAATCGGGAACAAATCAAGGATATGCTCGATGTAACGGATGCTGTTTACATGACCGTTGATATCTATATCACTGTATTTTGCCGTCAGGGTAGCTATCGGCTGATCGCTTGTCACTTTGATGCGTGAAGGCTTTTCAATCGGGCAAGGCTCATCACAGACATAGTCTACGATACTTCCCCCATGCAAAGTCAACAAGTCGGCAGGCTTGCGGGTATTAAGATTAATCATTGCCCATACGGAACGTGCGTAGCCAATCTTCTTCCCATCCTTATCAATAATAGCAAAATTACGGTCCGTAAACAAGCGGTAGACATTTTCCACCCACGTCTGAACCGAGAAATTCTCATACTGATAAGGCATTTCATCCAACTCAATAGCCAGACGTGAAAGCACCCATGTGTAATTGTCCTCATTCAGCGTTGCAATACCAAAACCACGGTCATTGGCGTGAAAACCTGCACAATTCAGCAGATGATTTCCCAGTACCCCCATAGTCAGACGTCCGTTGAAGTCAACATGGAACGGTTCTGCCACAAACTGATAAGTCCCTATTCTATTTTCTTCATTCATTATTCTTATTGGTTTTACTTTGGTTATACATAGCTTCCCGTCCATCGAGAAACTCATTCACCCGTTCAAAACAGCTGGTAGTAATCGCTACACGTCCCGAACGAACAAACTGCAAAACACAATTCAAAGCCTTCAGTTCACCATAGAGCGAAGTTATATCTTCGCTCATTCCATTTTTCTCGACAATGGAAAATACCGGATTGACTTCCACTATACGTGCATTGTATCTACGGATCAGCTTGGATGCTTCCGGATTCTCCTGAAAAGCAGGAGTAGACACCTTATATAATGCAATCTCGTGGAAATAAATTTCATCCTCTGTGAAATAATGTGCCTGAATCACGTCGATCTTCTTTTCGATCTGTTTCACTACCTTCTCAATGATGTCCTTATCAGTCCAGGCTGTTATTGTATACTTATGTACACCTTTAATAGAAGAAGCAGATACATTCAGACTCTCAATATTTATTTGCCGACGGGTAAATACAGCAGTTACCTGATTCAGCAACCCGGCTATATTCTCCGAATGAACAATGATTGTATATAACGTTTTATCACTCATAACTCTAATTTTTTAAATGCGAACCCTCAACTCTCCATTCTCAACTCTCAACTTCTCCTAGCACTCCAGCAACATCTGGTTTACCGAACCACCTGGAGGAGTCATCGGCAAAACATTGCCTTCTTCCACCACGCAAGCTTCGAGCAGGAACGGACCGTCCGTTGCCAGCATTTCAGCAATAGCTTCCTTCAGTTCTTCACGAGTGAAAGCACGTTTGGAAGGAATATCATAAGCCGAGGCCACTTTCATATAATCCGGATTCAACATCGGGGTAAACGAATAGCGACGGTTGAAAAACATAGCTTGCCACTGACGTACGTTTCCGAGGTAATTATTGTTCAGGCAGATAATCTTCACCGGAGCCTTCTGCTCCATAATCGTACCCAGTTCCTGAATATTCATTTGCAGTCCGCCATCTCCCATAAATACGCATACGGTACGTTCCGGTGCTCCGAAAGTTGCCCCGATAGCTGCGGGAAGCCCGAAGCCCATTGTTCCAAGTCCTCCGGAAGTAATGATACTGCGTTCTTTCGTATATTTAAAGTAGCGTGCAGATATCATCTGATTTTGACCTACATCTGTTACCAAAACAGCTTCATGGTGAGTAGCGTCACTTACCGCACGTACCACTTCCCCCATACTCAACGAGTTTGTGCAGGATGAAGTTCAGGACGGATTACTTTTTCCTCCTCTACTTTCTCATATTCTTTGAAGCTATCAATCCATTCGGTATGAGTGTGCTTTTTCAGAAGTTTCGTCACAGAAGCCAGTGTTTCCTTGCAATCTCCCAATACAGCTACATCTACCTTTACATTCTTATTAACTTCCGCAGGATCGATATCAAAATGAATCACTTTTGCCTGTTTGGCATAAGTAGCCAAATTACCGGTCACACGGTCGTCAAAACGCATACCGACAGCAATCAGCACATCACATTTATTGGTATTGATATTCGGTCCCAGATTGCCGTGCATACCCAACATACCTTTATTCAACGGATGTTCTGTTGGCAAAGCCGAAAGCCCGAGCAGCGTACAACCCGCAGGCATATCCGCTTTTTCGATAAACTCGCGCAATTCGCTCTGTGCATTTCCCAGTTCAACACCTTGTCCAACCAATACAAGCGGACGTTCAGCGTTATTAATCAGTTCGGCAGCAGCCTGTACAGACTCCTCGTCCGTATCGGGAACAGGAACATAGCTACGGATAAAATCGACTTTCGTCGGTTCGTATTTCGTTTTCTCTACTTGCGCATTTTTGGCAAAGTCCAGTACCACCGGCCCCGGACGACCACTACGAGCAATGTAAAACGCACGTGCTACCGCCCAGCTACATCTTCCGCACGGCGAATCTGATAACTCCATTTAGTGATTGGCTGGGTGATACCTACCAAGTCAACTTCCTGAAAAGCATCCGTCCCAAGAAAGCCTGTTCCGACCTGTCCGGCAATCACTACGATAGGCGTACTATCGATCATCGCATCCGCAATGCCTGTTACCGTATTGGTTGCTCCGGGACCGCTCGTCACCAGGCAAACACCTACATCACCCGATACACGGGCATAACCCTGTGCGGCATGGGCAGCTCCCTGTTCGTGACGAACCAAGATATGATTCAATATATTTTGATGATCGTACAAGGCATCGAATACCGGCATAATAGAACCACCGGGGTAACCAAAGATGGTAGTCACTCCCTGATGTTCCAAGGAGCGCATCAAAGCCTCTGCACCTGTTATTAAATCTTTCATATTAGTTGATAGTTGATAAATGATAAATGATAGTTGAGAAATGACAGTTGAAAATGAATGGTTTACAATCATTGCGCTAAGTGCTGCGCAGCTAACTATTACCTATCAACTATCACCAACTATATTATATAATTCTCACTGCTCCCTTATCGGCAGAGCTTACCATGCTGGCATACGCCTTCAGGCTCTTCGGTACATAACGGTCACGAGTAACAGGAGTCATCGGACGGGCCGCCAGTTCTTCATCCGTCAGTCGCACGTTAATCTTCCGGGCCGGAATATCGATTTCGATAATGTCTCCGTCTACAATTTTTCCGATATTGCCTCCAGCTGCCGCTTCAGGAGAAATATGTCCGATACTCAATCCGGAAGTTCCACCGCTGAAACGTCCGTCGGTAATCAAAGCACATTCTTTTCCGAGATGACGGGATTTTATATAAGAGGTAGGATAAAGCATTTCCTGCATACCGGGACCACCCTTCGGACCTTCGTGCGTGATGACGACGACGTCGCCACTGACGACTCGACCTCCGAGGATGCCTTCACAGGCTGCTTCTTGCGAATCAAATACTTGGCAGGTCCGGTAAACTTCCAGATACTTCGTCTACACCTGCTGTTTTACTACACAACCATCTTGAGCAATATTACCTTTCAATACGGCCAGTCCGCCGTCTTTGCTGTAAGCATGTTCCAAGTCACGAATACATCCGTTTGCACGGTCCTTATCCAGTTCCTTATAGTACATACCTTGTGAACCAAGTACGAGATTGAATTTATTTCCGGCTGCGCTCGAATATTTCTTAATTGCTTTTTCGCTCACATTCGGGCTGGTGATTGAATATTCATTAATGCTTCTGCCAGTGACATTCCGTCTACCCGACGAACGGATGTATCTATCAACTCCTTCGTCCAGTTCGTCCATAATGGCAATGATACCACCGGCACGGTTTACATCCTGAATATGATATTTCTGTGTATTGGGAGCCACCTTGCAGAGACAAGGAGCCTTGCGGGAAAGCATGTCGATATCATCCATCTTGAAGTCTACCTCTGCTTCGTGAGCAACAGCCAACAAGTGAAGAACCGTATTGGTAGATCCCCCCATTGCTATATCCAGCGTCATGGCGTTCAGGAAAGCCTGACGGGTAGCGATGCTACGGGGAAGTACACTTTCGTCTCCTTCTTCATAATATAATTTTGCATTTTTCACGATCAGTTCCGCAGCGTCTTTGAAAAGTTGCGTACGGTTTTCGTGTGTCGCTACAATGGTTCCGTTGCCGGGAAGAGCCAGTCCGATTGCTTCATTCAGGCAGTTCATCGAGTTGGCGGTAAACATACCGGAGCAGCATCCGCAAGTAGGACAAGCATTTTGCTCGATATTCGCTACTTCCTGATCGCTAACACTCTCGTCGGCCGATTTAATCATCGCATCGATCAAATCCAGGTGCTGGCCATTCCATTCTCCCGCTTCCATCGGACCACCCGATACAAATACGGCAGGGATATTCAGACGCATAGCCGCCATTAACATTCCGGGAGTGATCTTATCGCAATTACTGATACATACCATTGCATCCGCCTTGTGCGCATTAACCATATATTCTACGCTATCTGCAATGATGTCACGTGAAGGAAGCGAATAAAGCATACCGTCATGTCCCATTGCTATACCATCGTCGATAGCTATTGTATTGAATTCCGCAGCGAAGCATCCCAGCTTCTCAATCTCTGCCTTCACCAGCTGACCGATTTCATGTAGGTGTACATGCCCCGGGACAAACTGTGTGAACGAATTGACGATAGCGATAATGGGTTTACCCATTTGATTCTTCTTCATGCCGTTGGTGCCCACAATGCACGGCTCCCGCCATCCGACGGCCTTGTGTACTAAACGAACTGCGTAATTGCTTTTTCATTTCAATCTATCTTTTAATTAAAGAGCCTTCCTCACACAAGTGAGAAAGGCTCTAAATTCTATCTTTTATGGTACGAACACATACAACACAAAAACCTTTCTCACGCTCTTGATGGGACCACCACGACGCGAATAATATGCAGGACTGCTAGGTTAATAGATGTATGTAACATATTCATATCTTCTTTTCTTTATTTTCGTGCTGCAAAGGTAAGGCTTTTTTATTATATCCAAACAAATCGAAGAAAAAATCACTTAAAAGCGAATAATTGTAAGAAAAGAGAGGTATTATTTCTCTATTTTATCACTTAAAGGTTGAATTTACAACTATTATCTAACTGCGCACCTCACTTCCTTTTCTGACAAAAGCACTTAATAATCTGAAATTTACCCTCCCTATACCGGAGTACAAGCAAATAATTCGTATCTTTGTAGACCCGTATTTACGGGAATTATTAATCAGAAACAAAAAAGATCAGATGGAAACAGTAGAAAACAAGTACATTACCGTTGCATACAAACTATATACAATGGAAGATGGTGAAAAAGAGTTGTTCGAAGAAGCAAAAGCAGAACATCCCTTTCAATTCATTTCAGGATTAGGAACAACACTCGAAGATTTCGAAAATCAGATAACTGCTCTTTCTAAAGGTGATAAATTTGATTTTACCATTCCGGCAGATAAGGCTTACGGACAATATGACGAACAACACGTTATTGACCTCCCCAAAATATTTTGAAATAGATGGCAAGTTTGACAGCGAACGTATTAAAGAAGGTAACATCGTACCTTTGATGACTGGTGACGGTCAGCGCGTGAATGCCAGCGTAGTAGAAATTAAACCGGATGTTGTAGTAGTTGACCTCAATCACCCGTTGGCTGGTGCCGACCTGATTTTCGAAGGTGAAATACTGGAAAGCCGTCCTGCTACAACGAAGAATCCAGGAATTGGTGAAAATGATGAGTGGCGAAGGTGGTTGCGGTTGCGGATGCGACAGCTGCGGTGATGGCTGTGGCGACGACTGCGGTTGCGAAGGCGGACACTGTCATTAATTGAAGTATTAAGTATAAAGTATTAAGTATTAATTCCGTGCGGATATAGCCGGAGTTTTAATACTTAATACTTTTTTATGCCGTCATTCCGGCTAATACTTAATGCCTAATACTTGATACTTAATACTTGATACTTAATACTTAAAATCAGCATCCTTTGTGCGTCATGATGTCAAGTACCATTTTATCCGTTTCGTTCATGGCTTGCGAGCGATTCTTGTCAGGTTACGGATACTTTGGTCTACATCTTCATCTATAATTCCTTCTACGGAAGTCACACAACGGTCTTCCATTGCCATCATGGCAGACAGTACGGCTGTCGAAACTCCGGTGGTTACCTTCAAGGCACAACTCGGTTTTGCACCGTCACAAATCATTCCTGTCAAATTGGCAATCATGTTTTGAACAGCGAAAGCAACCTGATTGTAGTTTCCTCCCATTAACCAGGTGATTCCACAACTGGAACCTGTGGCAGCTACCACACAACCACACAAAGCAGACAGACGTCCCAAACTTTGTTTGATATATATAACAGTGAGATGGCTAAGTATTAAAGCACGGATCAGTTCTTCTTCACTTTTTCCGTTTTCTTCTGCAAAGACAACGACAGGAAGTGTAGCGGATATTCCCTGATTACCACTGCCGGAATTACTCATTACAGGAATCATAGCACCGGCCATACGAGCGTCACAGGCAGCCGACGTATAAGAGAGGATATGAGAAAACACGCTATCCCCCATCACTTTATGCTCATAAGTTCCCCGAAGCATTTTCCCTAAAGAATGTCCGTAGTTACCTTTAAAGGCTTGCTCGGCAGCAGCTTTGTTCAAACGGGCTGTGTCAAGGATGAAACGGATTTCATCCAGCGGAGCAGTCAGTGCAAAGTCATATACTTTACGCAAGTTTAGTTCGGGCGAAGCTCTTCCTCTTCCTCGCTGACTGTTTGTTGCTTGTCGAGCAACGTTTGTTCATCTTTGGCTATATATATAAAGGTAGTATGTCCACCGGCAATGATGCTTTAGCCGTTTTATCTTCCGTTTTACAGATCACTTCGATATAAAGCTTTTCCGTAATATCTTCTTTTAGAGAAATACAAATCCGTTTTTCTGCGATGAATTGTTTTCCCTGTTCCACCGCTTCCGGCGTACAATCCCTCAACACCTCCAACTGATAATCTGATTTGCCAATCAACGCCCCCAAAGCAACCGCTATGGGAAGCCCGACCATACCCGTTCCCGGTATTCCGACTCCCATGGCATTCTTTAATATATTAGCACTTAACAGGACTTCTATCTTTTCCGGTTTCGCTCCCAGTGTTTCGGCAGCTTTAGCTACACAAAGCGCTACTGCGATAGGTTCCGTACATCCGATAGCCGGAATGACCTCCTTCTTAATCAATTCTATAATTTGCCTTCTTTCTGATTCAGTCATGGACTTATAAGTTTTGGTTCCACAAAAAATAGGAAATTCTTTCTTTTCCAACATTCTATAATGAACAAATAAAATCTCATATTGTTATAAAACCTCCCATACACCAAACTTAACAGAAAGAATTGATAGAAAAATGAAAGCAAAACACATAGTTGTTTATTTGCTACTAGCTATTGTTTCCTCTTCATGTATCCGCGAAGAAGCTCTCAATGCAGAAGCAGACATATTAAGTTGTATACTACCGGGAGTAGCCATGACAACCAGTCCTATTATTAACAATAATTCCATAACTATCTTTGTTGGTCCGGGAACTGATATTTCAGAACTCAAACCTGAATTTACACTGACTCCGGGAGCTGCGATCAGTCCGCTTAGCGGCACGGAACGAAACTTCAATACCCCACAGGAATATACTGTCACAGCTGCCGATGGTGTTTGGAAGAAAATGTATACCGTATCAGTGATCGACACGGAACTTGCCACGAACTATAATTCGAAGATACACTGGGCGGAAAGAAGTACTACATATTTGTGGAACGCGAAGGAGATAAGGTCGTCATGGAATGGGCCAGCGGAAATGCGGGTTATGCCATGACCGGAGTAGCTAAAACAGCCGATGATTATCCCACTTTCCAAATAACAGACGGAAAAGCCGGCAAATGCCTCTCCTTAGTGACACGCAGTACCGGATTCTTCGGTCAGCTAGCAGGAATGCCTATTGCGGCAGGAAATCTGTTTATCGGTTCTTTCGATGTGAGTAACGCAATGAGCAATCCACTGAAAGCGACTAAATTCGGCCTTCCTTTCCGGCATGTACCCACTTATCTAGCTGGTTATTATAAATACAAAGCAGGAGATCAGTTTACAGAGGGAGGAAAACCTGTGAACGGGAAACGGGACATCTGTGACATATATGCCATCATGTACGAAACCAGTGAATCTGTTCCCACTCTCGACGGAACGAATGCATTCACCAGTCCGAACCTGATTTCAACAGCACGGATTAATAATGCCAAAGAAACGAACGAATGGACTTACTTTAAACTTCCTTTCATCACTCTCCCCGGAAAATTCATTGATAAGGAGAAGCTAAGGGATGGGAAATATAATATAGCCATTGTGTTTACCTCAAGTCTGGAAGGAGATCATTTTAACGGAGCAATCGGAAGTACATTACTGATCGACGAGGCCGAGTTAATCTATCACTCGGAAAATTAGCGGGATTTCGATGAAGGATTTTCCATAACAATACCTCATAATACACTCAAGCAATGTACCCACACAAAACGTGCACATTATCAAACGAACGGAATTAAATAACTTATAACAACCATAATGATGAAAATCTATCCGTATATATTCAGTTTATTAGCCTGTATAGGAATAGCTCTCCCCGGCTATTCACAGGTAGACCGAAATGAAACGCTGATCCGTTCCGCCCTTCACGGACTGGAATATGAAATCAAAGCAGGTTTCAGCATTGGCGGCACAGCCCCGCTTCCCCTTCCGGTAGAAATCCGTTCGATTGACGGATATAACCCGACACTGGCCATCAGCATAGGGGGCGAAGTAACCAAATGGATTGCCGTTCAGAACAAACTCGGAATCATAGTCGGACTCCGGCTCGAAAACAAAGCAATGACCACCGAAGCCACCGTAAAAAATTACAATATGGAAATTCTCGGACAAGGAGGTGAAAGAATCAGCGGAGTATGGACGGGCGGAGTGAAAACCAAAGTACATACCGCCGGACTGACTATACCTCTAATGGCTACCTACAAACTAAGTAACCGATGGAACATCAAAGCCGGACCTTATTTCTCGTATCTGCTTTCAAGAGAATTTTCAGGTCATGTGTACGAAGGATATTTGCGGGAAGATGATCCCACCGGTCCGAAAGTAGAATTTACCGACGGCAAAATTGCAACCTACGATTTCTCGGACGACTTGAGACATTTCCAGTGGGGATTACAGGTGGGAGCCGGATGGCGAGCTTTCAAGCACCTCAATGTGTATGCTGATCTCACCTGGGGATTGAACGATATATTTAAAAGCAATTTTAATACAATCACTTTTGCAATGTATCCTATCTATTTGAATATAGGTTTTGGGTACGCATTTTAAGTCTCACCACAGATTACACAGATTAACACAGATTGATTTATAAGTCATAGACTATCAATATAAATAATCTGTGTTAATCTGTGTAATCTGTGGTGAATAAGGAATTAATTTCCACCAGACTCCGCCACCTGTTTCACTCCGGAATAGGTCACTTTTACAGTCTGTTGCAATGTAGGCACTTTCACGTTAATGGTCATGTCTGCATTTCCATCTTCTACCGTTCCCGTAACAGTTACAGGACAGGTACCCAAAGCAGCGGCATTTCCCTCAAACGTAAGGTCTTGCTGTCCGGTAAATGTAGACACCCCTTCCCCCTTCTTCACTTCGCACTTATCAACAACAATATCTCCAAATTTCAGGATCTGTTGGTTGATAAACAGTTCAAACTCCTTCAATTCAATCTTCACTTCCGTATTGCTGACTTGCGAGAGAGTGATAAACTTCTCTATTCCATCTCCTATGACAATTTCCTGGTCAGAACCATCCGGTATCATGGATATATCCAGATTTCCCCAATACGTTCCGACTACATCCGGAGCCGTTATCGCAGCTTCCTCTTCAGGAGGATTCCCATTATTCTTGTTATCACTGTCGTCATCGTCACTGCTACAAGCAGCAAAGAAAGTAAGAGAGCAGACCAATGCCAATAAATACAATAGATTCTTTTTCATACGTCTTTGGTTTAGTTATTATAATAAATTTCGTCCCTTATAAACTAAAAAGAAGAAAAAAGGTTCAATATGCTTCCTTTTTCGAAGATATTTCGAGTTCACAACTTTCTTATCGAAAACTTTGTTATATTTGCATATAGTAATTTTAAAAAAGCCACAACTATGTTTAATTCATTTGGCAATATCTTTCGGCTCACAAGTTTCGGTGAGTCTCATGGAAAAGGAGTTGGAGGAGTGATTGACGGATTTCCGGCAGGAATTGTCATCGACGAAGAATTTGTACAACAAGAACTTAATCGCCGCCGTCCGGGACAATCCATTCTTACCACTGCACGTAAAGAAGCTGATAAAGTTGAGTTTCTTTCAGGCATTTTTGAAGGGAAATCCACCGGATGCCCTATTGGTTTTATCGTTTGGAATGAAAACCAACACTCCAATGACTACAACAATCTGAAAAATGTATATCGTCCTTCACACGCTGATTACACGTACACAGTGAAATACGGAATCCGTGACCACCGTGGCGGCGGACGTTCTTCCGCACGCGAAACGATTTCGCGCGTAGTAGCCGGTGCATTGGCTAAGTTAGCACTTCGTCAACTGGGTATCAATATCACTGCCTATACTTCGCAGGTAGGTCCTATCAAATTGGAGGGTACTTACTCGGATTACGACCTCGATTGATAGAAACAAACGATGTACGTTGTCCGGACCCGGAAAAAGCAAAAGAAATGGCAGACCTTATATATAAGGTGAAAGGAGAAGGCGACACCATCGGTGGCACACTGACCTGCGTCATCAAGGGATGCCCCATCGGACTTGGACAACCTGTTTTCGGCAAACTCCATGCTGCCTTGGGTAACGCCATGTTAAGCATTAACGCTGCCAAAGCATTCGAATACGGCGAAGGATTCAAAGGACTAAAAATGAAAGGTTCCGAACAGAACGATGTTTTCTATAATAACAACGGACGCATCGAGACACATACCAACACTCCGGAGGTATCCAGGGAGGATTGAGTAATGGTCAGGATATTTATTTCCGTGTAGTATTCAAACCGATTGCAACGTTGCTGATGGAACAGGAAACCGTCAACATTGATGGAATCGACACCACCCTGAAAGCACGCGGACGCCATGACGCTTGTGTACTGCCCCGTGCCGTGCCTATCGTAGAAGCAATGGCCGCCATGACTATACTTGATTATTACTTACTGGATAAAACAACGCAACTGTAATGAACGAAATTCAGAAATACATAATAGCGCACGAACCGAAAATGATGAATGACCTGTTCAGTCTCATCCGTATCCCCAGTATCAGTGCTCTGCCGGAGCATCACGATGATATGCTGGCTTGTGCAGAACGCTGGCGCAGTTGTTACTTGAAGCTGGAGCAGATGAAGCATTGGTGATGCCCTCAAAGGGCAATCCGATTGTTTTCGCTCAAAAGATGGTCGACCCGGACGCAAAGACCGTATTGGTTTATGCTCATTACGATGTAATGCCGGCCGAATCGCTGGAACTTTGGAAGAGCCAACCATTTGAACCGGAAATACGGAACGGATATATCTGGGCGCGTGGAGCAGATGACGACAAAGGACAATCATTCATCCAGGTGAAAGCGTTCGAGTATCTCGTCAAAAACGGATTGCTGAAGAATAATGTAAAATTCATCTTCGAAGGTGAAGAAGAAATAGGCTCACCCAGCCTGGAAGCTTTCTGCGAAGAGCACAAAGAGTTGCTGAAGGCAGATGTCATCCTTGTCTCGGATACGAGTATGCTGGGAGCTGAACTTCCGTCTTTAACGACTGGTCTTCGCGGACTGGCTTATTGGGAAATAGAAGTGACTGGGCCGAACCGTGATTTACACTCCGGACATTTCGGTGGTGCGGTGGCTAATCCCATCAACACACTTTGCCAGATTATCAGCAAGGTGACGGATGCTGACGGACGGATTACCGTTCCCGGATTCTATGACGATGTGGAAGAAGTTCCGCAAGCCGAACGGGAAATGATTGCGCATATTCCTTTTGACGAAAAGAAATACAAAGAAGCAATCGGCGTAAAAGAGCTTTTCGGAGAAAAAGGATACAGCACATTGGAACGTAACAGCTGTCGTCCGTCTTTTGACGTATGTGGCATTTGGGGCGGATATACGGGAGAAGGTTCTAAAACCGTACTTCCTTCAAAGGCGTATGCCAAAGTTTCCTGCCGGTTAGTTCCGCATCAGGATCATCATAAGATTTCGCAGATGTTTGCAGAGTATATTTCAAGCATTGCTCCGGAAACTGTTCAGGTGAAAGTGACTCCAATGCATGGAGGACAAGGATACGTATGCCCGATTTCGCTTTCTGCTTATCAGGCTGCCGAAAAAGGCTTTGAAATTGCTTTCGGAAAGAAACCGCTGGCAGTACGCGTGGTGGTAGTATTCCTATCATTTCTACTTTTGAACAAGTCTTGGGAATCAAAACTGTATTGATGGGATTCGGTTTGGAATCAGACGCCATCCATTCACCAAACGAAAACTTTTCACTGGATATTTCCGTAAAGGGATAGAGGCAGTCATTGAATTTCATCAAGAATACGCCAGACGATAAAGCGGACAGACAAAAGTCTAATTATAAACGGTATATAAAAAAGAGCGATGGACAAGTGTTTGATTACAAACCTGTCCACCGCTTTTTTTTTATATATTTACAGATACCAACAAATTACATGACCGGAGTCTGGAAAAGGAAAGTGAATGATTGACTGTCTTTCAAATCTTTCACTGCATCACCTGCATAAATCTCTCCCTTTGTCAGAGACAATTTCTTAATCCCTGCTTTCGGACTAAAATCTATTTTCTTCAAGTCCAGCCAAAACATATTCGGTGTCAAAGTAGATTCGAAATAATACACTTTATTCTTCTGATCGGAGACAGAACGCCAGCGGGTAGAAGAAATATAAGGCTTCTCCGGCGTGTTAATACCAAATGGTACAGAAACATTACGCATCACACTCAATACACTGGGAACTGCAATTTTTGCATCAGCAGTTTGCGGAATGGCATGAATGTAGAAAGAAGCCCTGACAAAGCGGTCACTCGCACGATTTGTTCCCGGTAGCATCTGTAAGCCACCAATTTCTTTCCAATAATCATTAATAGCCAATTGATAGTCATATCGGGGAGAATTTGTCATCACCCGGTATTCTTTCCCTTCGTGAATACTTAATTTTCCATCCAAATATTCCAATACAGCCGTATTCCCAGTTTCATCGGTTATAGCCAGATGCAAGGTAGATTCCGGTCCCCCATTCGGCATACGGGGAGCATCAATCCGGAAAGTCTCTTTTTTCAGTTCATCCACGGCTTCGCGTACCGTAGCAAAGTTATCAAGCACATACTGTGTCCAAATGCTGATTCCCATTGCCGGACGGGTATCACCGGGAAGAGAGTAAATAGATTCCGGTAAGAAAAGCAGACTCGCCACCAATCCTTTCTCGTTCATTCCATCGCAAGTACCAATATCATATCCTGTGGCAATTACACTTCCGTATTTGGCAGTCCAGTTCACCGTTTTATCCTTGTTATGTCCCGCACGCTGAATACCACGTGGAAACACATAGATATTCGTCATGATATCTTCTTTCCAGTCCATGGTACGCCCCGTTATCACCATCTGATCAGGACCTATGTATACTGCACGCGTACATGCTTCCACAGGCTGTATACTCCCCAAAGAGACGGCAGCCAACACCAATGCAACTCCTACTAATCTTTTCTTCATATTCTTTCTATTTAATAATTGATACTCTCATTTTATAAATAACAAATATGCCACGATTATTGCCTACAAGAAAGATGATTTTAATGAAAAAAAAGAATTTATTCAGTGAATGAGGAAGTTTTGGTTTTCGACGCATGATAGTTATCATCGCAGAACTCATTTCTAGCGATAGATATTAAATAAATGAAAAGGATATGCATAAAGTATTACGCGGAGGCAGTTATTACACCTTCGAGAAATACTGTAAAGTCACCAGCCGTTATGGAGTGACCCCACAACGGTGGGATATTGATTACGGGTTGCGGTTAGTAGTGTCTCTCTAACTTATGTATAAATGTTAAGTCGGCTTATTAATCGGCCAATCTATAAAGCTCATATCCTCCCAATGCCAGTATGTAGGCAGATTATAAATTACATCAGCATCCTTCTCTACCTCCTCGGGATACTTTTGTAGTAATTCGCTGAAAGGCATAATAAGAGGATGTTGCAAAAATACCTTATCCTTCACCTTAGCACGTCTCCAGCCGGCCACCGTACGCTCGGCATTCCATCGGTACTTCTCCATGCGTACTAACAGATACAAAACTTGAGCTGGCAGATCTTCATTGAACATAGATTCGGATATGTGTGCCGGTGAGTGGTCACTCCGTCTGATGCCGTAGCCCAGTGTGCGACAAAATACACTATAGGCATCCAGCTGATAGCGATTAGCCCAACGTAGTGGTTCGCTTAGTTTATTCCACAAATACTGCGCCTGGTGGTTCATCAAAATAAGTCGGCAGAATGGTTACCATAGGATTCATACATCTTCTTCAATACCTCTTTTTGTTTGAGGCTTTCATCAGCATAACAACAATCGTATAAGTAGTTCACATACAAAGCCAGTTTATCTTGCAAGATGTTTTTCTTTATTCCCCTGTCTACCATACCAAACACCTTGACATAGCGATAGCGTCCCTTCTCGTCGTCCACCATCGACGACAAATCATTATTAAACTCCTGACGGATTAGCACACGACACTGATACTGATAAACTTCATGTGGTAAGTTGAGTCCTAATGAAAGACTCAAATCAGGATCATGCACACAAATGGCCACTGTAAGCATACAATGCTTATTTTGTGCCCACTGCTGCAGGCGGGTACGCATAGCAGTACTGCAAATATCATCATGGCAATATTCCACCTCAATATCATCTATTTGGCTCTCTATATAGGGGAATTGAGCTTTGAAGTAGTCTTTCTGTGCCTCCATCTCGCGATCCACTAAAGTGATACGGGTACGTATACGTTCATCTGCAGGCAGACGGTCATCATAATTGGCATAATGGCAGATACGCAATGCTTCGAGTAGCAACGAACGTCCCACTCGGTTGAATCCCACGATAACCAGATGCACATAGTCTTGACTGGTAGCACTCCAACTTCCATCAGGTTGTTGTGTAATGCTTATGGGGCGATAATCCAGCGGATCATAACGCCTTTCACAATCAGCTCCATAAAGGCTCCATAGCTGCCGGGCCAAGTTTTCATGGAGATTAAAGGGCCGAAAGAAAATATTAGGCTTGCCTTCTATACAAAAGACTTCGGGCGGCAGATTCATTTTCTGTATGTTAGAATACGAAGGGATGCTATCAAACTGTACATACACAGGCATCATCTTACCATCATAACATTTACCACGCAGAGTACTTACCAAGTGCACAATAGCTATATTTTTAGCATCGCGCCCGTAACGTTCTTCATCACCCAGCACATATACTTCAATAGCACTCTCTATGTTCAACCGCTGAAGTTCTTCGATCGACTCAATGTTGCCAAAGTAAACAAGCACTTGTCGCTCAACTTCAACAGGCAGGGCCGACTGTATACGATGCCGCACCGTTGCCGACTCCATACCGCTCATCAGCAAAATACGTGCCGAAGGACATTCGTCATACAGTTCACGTATCATATTGATAGACAATTCGTTGAATCCGATCAGTACATAATGATTTTTTATATTACGGTAGGTCATTCGCCCCGTGTATACCACTCCCACACGCCGCTCTATAATATTAGAGATGGTAGAGATGAGCACACCGCCCAGTAAAACGGATCCCGAAATACTGATAAGTCCCACTAATATCCTGTTAGGCCAGGCAGTCTCTTCTATTTGGTTACCGGGATCGACAAAGTTGTTGTACACTGCCCAGAGCCTTTCTCCCCATTCCTCGTGTCCATGCAATTGGATGGAAAAGAGCATCGCGATAATAAAAAAGATAGCCAGCGCCGTAGCAATGGTAACGAGTAGCAAGGTGAGCTGTGACTTGATACCGCCCGAATGGTGCGATCTATATACTCTTGCGAGAATATCTTCTTGTAGTAGTTTGCAAAACGGTTCATAGTAGTCCATATAGATTTATGTACAAATATAATGTATTTTTCTATAAATCAAGTAGTTTTCCACTAAACTATTTCAGCCATACACTTTACCTTGTTACTGTGCGGAAAATTAGAAATTCTTCCGGAAGTACATCCATTTCTCCATTCCGAACACCCGTAAGCAGTCTTCCCTTTAATGATGGTTCCTTTACCACAAAGTGGACAGGGTTGACCTACAAACGCATCTACCTCACCTGCCGCAGAAGGAGTTGAAGCTGCCATGCCACCGGAGCAGGAGAACCGGGCGAATCAGTCTTCACTTCATTCGTCGTTTTTTCCGCTTTTGGTTTCTTTTCTTTCGGCGTACTCGGTTTTCGTTCACGCTTTTTAGGTTCTTTCTTTTCTTCTCTTCGGCTTTTGCAGCAACTGCGTCCTGAATAGTTATGCGTCGATTCGTATTATCAGAAGTACACTCATTACGATCTCTGAAACCATCTGCTTTAGTTCTTCGAGGAACTGGCGGGCATCGTATGTTTTCTTTCAATCTCACGCAACTTCTTTTCCCAAATACCTGTCAATTCTGCAGATTTCAATAATTCTTCGTGAATAAGCTGCACCAACTCTACTCCTGTCGGGGTGGCAATCAGGTTCTTTCTTTCCTTACGGATATAATTTCGCTTGAACAACGTCTCAATGATTGCAGCACGGGTAGACGGACGACCGATACCATTCTCTTTCAAAGCATCGCGAAGTTCATCATTGTCCACCAATTTTCCGGCTGTTTCCATTGCACGAAGCAAGGTTGCTTCAGTATAAGGTCTGGGCGGCTGTGTCCATTTTTCATTCAGGTCCGGAATATGAGGACCACTTTCACCCTTCACAAAAGCAGGAAGTACATTTTCATCCTCTTCCTCTTTTTCTTCAGTAGGGTCTTTTACTTCCTTGGCAAACACGACACGCCATCCCGGTTCCAGAATTTGTTTTCCGGTTACCCGAAACTCTATCTTATCCACTTCTCCCATCACGGTGGTAGTAGAAATTTTACAGTCCGGATAGAACACGGCTATAAAACGACGGGCTATCAAGTCGTAGACACGACGTTCCATATCCGTCAAGTTTGAGCATAGACTCCGGTCGGGATAATGGCATGGTGATCCGTCACTTTCGAGTTGTCAAATACCTTTTTTGATTTAAGAAGTGTAGTGCCAACTAACGGAGCTGTCAAGACTTCGTAATCACGGAGTCCTTTCAGGATAGCAGGACATTTCGGATAAATATCATCGCTCAAGAAAGTGGTATCCACACGCGGATAGGTCGCCACTTCTTCTCATAAAGAGACTGGATCAGTTTCAGTGTTTCATCGGCCGAATAAGCGAAATTCTTGTTACATTCTACCTGAAGGGAAGTCAAATCGAACAAACGTGGAGCGTATTCCTTTCCGTCTTTCTTGCCGACATTGGTGACTACAAAAGGTAGGTCTTTCATACGTTCTACCAATGCTTCGCCTTCTTCCCGGTTGGCAATAGTCGATGCCCGGGTTATCTATTTTCTTTTTTCCGCCGTTCTTTTCCTCTTCCGCGGCAATTTCTTCATCACTTTTGCGAATGAGTGCAGAAAGTGGTATTACGATAGTTTGTTTTCAGTTCCCAATATTGTTTGGTTCAAAATTGGCTATCTCCAATTGACGGTTGACAATCAATGCCAGCGTCGGTGTCTGTACACGACCGATAGAGAGCACCTGTTTTGTTTTGACCGTATTTAAGGGTATAAAGACGGGTAGCGTTCATTCCCAACAGCCAGTCACCCATCGGCACGGGAAAGACCGGCTTCGTAGAGTGATTGAAATTCAGCTTGGTCTTTCAGTTTCGAGAATCCTTCACGAATAGCTTCTTCCGTCAACGAAGAAATCCACAGGCGCTTCACCGGACAGCGTGCGCCAGCTTTTTGCATCACCCAGCGCTGAATCAATTCTCCCTCCTGCCCGGCATCACCGCAATTGATGATTTCATCCGCATTCTGCATCAGCCACTCTATCACATGAAACTGCTTCTCAATACCCGGATCATGCCCGATCAGCTTGATACCGAAACGTGGCGGAATCATCGGCAGACTGCTCAAGCTCCATGATTTCCAGTTAGGGGTGTATTCATGTGGCTCCTTCAGGGTACAAAGATGCCCGAATGTCCAGGTCACCTGGTATCCGTTTCCTTCTATATATCCTTCTTTTCTGGTATGAGCGCGAGTACTTCGGCTATATCACGTGCTACAGACGGCTTTTCGGCTATGCAAACTATCATTTTTTCTCTTCTTGTTTTAAACTATCA
>ENA-OQJH01000351-OQJH01000351.1-human-gut-metagenome-genome-assembly--contig:-NODE-351-length-26329-cov-7.336272_pt1 | contig 26329 bp, 41 predicted proteins | sample MGYA00242597_ERZ504763 | MGnify/ENA primary metagenome ERZ504763 (study PRJEB26092, sample SAMD00036359) | human gut metagenome | host: Homo sapiens | study: EMG produced TPA metagenomics assembly of...
GAGACGCCATGCGTTTTCCCCGCAGAAAGAAGAGCGTTGTCGGTATCGCCATCGGCAGCGCGGGCCAGCTGTGGTAATACAGTAGGGAATGGAGGCTTTGTCGCATTTTTGAGGCACTGGTAGCAGTGTGAGATTTTTCCCGTTCCTGTTCGCGTTCCGTCAGAAACGGATTGCGGATTGCGCGGCCCGGCATGCGACCGGACTGTGCATGATCGTGATATCTTCTTTTTTTGCATTCAGGTATGCCTGTTTGTAGCGGGGAGCGGCATCGCATTCTTCCGTGACAACGAAACGGGTAGCCATCTGGACGCCTGCGCAGCCAAGCGACAGATAGTGAAGGATATCCTCATGGGTGTAGACGCTCCGGCAAAGACGACGGGATGGTACAGGCATATTTTTCTTCGTAGCCATGTACAATCTGCAGAATTTCCCGGATTTCGTCATCGTAGCCGCGCCGTGCTGTTTCTTCCACGGTTTCGGCGGAGTAGCCGAGATGGCCTCCGGCTGCAGGACCTTCGATGACAACGAGATCAGGAACGCGGTGATAGTGATTGTCCCAAAGCTTCAGAAGAACTTGGCAGTCCGGGGAGGGGAAACGATAGGGGCGAGCTTGATGGAGCTTCCCTTTGTGTATTTTGGCAGATCGGTCGGGAGACCGGCCCCGGAGATGATGAGATCGGCTCCGTTTTCGATGCAGCAGCGGACGTATTCCTCGTAGTGGGTCAGAGCGCACATGATATTGACGCCGATGATGCCGCCGTTTGAGATTTCTTTGGCGCGGCGGATGTGGAAGCGAGGGCGCGAAGATTGGCGCTTAAGGGATCACGCGCGAATTCCGGATCGCGCCAGCCGGGCTGGCAGCGGAGATGACGCCGATTCCGCCGGCTTTGGCAACGGCACCGGCGAGGGATGAGAGGCTGATGCCGACGCCCATTCCGCCTTGGATGATGGGGTATCTGGCAACTAAATTTCCTATTTTTAATTCTGGAAGCATATAAATTCTCCTTTTTTGATAAACGGACGATCCAGTGGCTGCCGCCGCGCCGTGGATCTGGTTATTGGTGACGAATAAATAGAATAAATATGTGATGTAAAATACTTTAGCATGTGGTTTTTAAAACTAGATATATAATACTTTGAATATCAAAGTATGTCAAGAGGGAAAATGAAAAAGGTGATTGCGGGGGGTGGGGAGGTGTGGTAGAGTGGGTGGTAGAAAGTAAATTTGAGACAGGAGGATATGGGACATGTTAAGGGATCTGGTGTTGAAGAACAGGAGTTATCGTGGTTTTGATGAGTCGGTGCGGATTTCGCGGGAGACGTTGGAAGGGTTTGTGGATTGTGCGCGGCTTTGTCCTTCGAGTGTGAATAAGCAGCCGTTGAAGTATTTTCTGGCGTGGGAGCCGGAAGAAGTGGAGAAGGTGCAGGGACTGACAAAGTGGGCGCGGGCGCTGCCGGAGATGGTTTTGCCGCATCCGGGAAAACGGCCGACGGGCTTTGTTGTGATCTGTCAGAATAAGGGGATTGATGAGAATCTGAACCGGTATCAGAAGGATGTCGGGATTGTGGCGCAGACGATGCTGCTTGCGGCTGTGGAGCAGGGGCTTGGCGGCTGCATGATCGGGAATTTTCAGGCGGACGAGGTGATGGAAGTGCTTGGACTGCCAGAGGAGATCCGGCCGCTTTTGATTGTGGCGTTTGGAAAACCGGCGGAGGAGATTCATCTGGTAGATGTGCCGGAGGATGGGAATACGAATTATTACCGGGATGAAAATGATGTGCACTATGTGCCGAAGAGAACGCTGGCGGATGAATTGCTGAACTGAAGATAGAAACTGAAGATAGAGCCGGAAAATTCCGGAAAAATGTCGGATGAACCGTCCTAAAAAGTTAGATCTAAAAAATCTGATTTCTTGGGGCGGTTCAAAGAATCCGGCATTTTTACTTTACAGGAAACTTCGTTGAATTTTCCTGTAAAGTAAAAAGCCCTCCGGGCAGGATCGCACTGCGGCGGAGGGGAAAGGAAAGCACAGGCTCTTATTAGTTTCGGTGTAGCCCGAAAAAGGGAAAATGTCCCATACTTCTGGCAATCCGGGAGATGTCTGGTGGGCAGGAAATGGTGCAAATAAAGATGTTTTTTCCTGCAAAACAGAACCTTTTTTCTCGAAAGGGATCATGATAAAATGAGAAAAAATGGGGGAATTTTCAAAAATAAGGTGGAGGAGGATATTGAAATGAAAATTTATCACGCACAGGTGAATCATCTGGAAAATCCAATGGGGTTCCGAATGGAGAGAACGGTCTTTTCCTGGAAAGTGAAAGACGCGGAAGGAAAAAAACAGAGCTATGCGAGAATCCGTGTAGCATCGGATGCAGCGATGGAGCATCTGCTGTTTGATTCCGGAGAGGATGATAAGGCGAGCAGTCTTTTCTATCCGGTGAAGCTGGATCTGGAGCGAGAACGCGGTATTACTGGAACGTGGAAGCGGGCAGTGATGCCGGGGAGACGGCGGTGAGTGAAGTACAGTTTTTGAGACCGGAAAACGGAATGAAGCATGGACAGGAAAATGGATTCCTGTGACAGTAAGGAGAACCGTCATCCATATTTTGAAAAAGAAATTGTTCCGGCAAAAGAGGTAGCGAAGGCCAGGCTGTATGTCTGCGGACTTGGACTGTATGAGGTGTATGTGGATGAGAAGCGTGTCGGGGATGAGTACCTGACGCCGTACAGCAATGATTACAATGAATGGGTACAGTATCAGACGTATGATGTGACAGAGGAGGTTTCAAAACAGGGAATGCTCCGTGTGCTGCTTGGAAACGGCTGGTACAAGGCGCGGTTTGGATTCAGTGCGTTTGAGGACAAGGGATTTTACGGCAATGAGTGGAAGCTGATTGCGGAGCTGCATCTGACGTATGCGGACGGTTCGGAAGAGGTGATTGGCACGGATGAATCGTGGCAGGTGCGGCGCAGTAAAATTGCATTCTCGAATCTTTACGACGGTGAGCACCGGGACGACACGCTGTCGGAACTGCCATTGGAGAAGGCGGTTTTTGTGAGGCACCAAAAGGAGAACTGACGGAACGCATGAGCCTTCCGGTGACGATTCATGAGACGTTTGAACCTAAAGAACTGCTTCATACTCCGGCCGGCGAGCTGGTCTTCGATATGGGGCAGGAGTTTACGGGAATTTTCAAGCTGCATGTCAACGTGCCGGCAGGAACCAAAATTCATGTTCAGACAGGTGAGATTTTGCAACGCGGCAATTTCTACAATGACAATCTGCGGAGTGCAAAATCCGAATACATCTATATTTCCGATGGAACCGAAATGGATCTTGTGCCGCATTTTACGTTCTACGGCTACCGTTACGTGAAGATCGAAGGCATTCCGGATCTGAAAAAAGAGGATTTCACGGGTCTTTCTTATTACAGCAACATCACAGCGACAGGCTGGATGAAAACAGGAAGTGATTTGGTCAATCAGCTCATCAGCAATGTGCGCTGGGGCTTAAAGTGCAATTTTGTAGATGTTCCAACCGACTGCCCGCAGCGTGACGAGCGTATGGGATGGACGGGAGATGCGCAGGTATTCTCGCCGACGGCGATGTATCTCGAAGATACGTATGCATTCTATGCAAAATACCTGTACGACATGGCAAAAGAGCAGAGCGTGCTCGGCGGAAAGGTGCCGCACGTGGTGCCGTCGTGCGGCGTCGAGGATGCAGCGTGTGTCTGGGGCGATGCGGCGTGCATCATTCCGTGGAATCTGTATCTGTTTTACGGGGACAAGAGCATTCTGGAAGATCAGTTTGTGAGCATGAAATCGTGGGTGGAGTACATCACGAAAGTGGATGGGGACAACCATGGCTGGCGATCTGTTTTCCACTTCGGCGACTGGCTGGCACTGGACAATCCGGTACAGGGCGCGGAGCAGGTCATGGGTGCAACGGACGAGGAGTTTATTGCAAACCTGTATTATGCGATCAGCGCAGGAATCGTGGCAAAAGCGGCCGGTGTGCTGAGATACCACGAGGAGCAGGAGAAGTATCAGAAGCTGTCCGAGGAGCAGTTTGCTGTGGTACAGGAAGAATATTACAGCGCAACAGGCCGCTGCTGCATCAAAACACAGACGGCGCTGCTGCTGACGCTGAAATACCATCTGTCAAAGAACGAAGAGCTGACAAAACGGCAGCTTCTGAAGCTGTTTGAGCAGAGTAACCACAAACTGAAGACGGGATTTGTCGGAACACCATTGCTGAACAATGTGCTCACCGACAACGGCATGAATGATCTTGCCTACGAACTGTTGCTGAACGAGGAATTTCCGGGTTGGCTTTATGAGGTTAAGCTTGGTGCAACTACCGTCTGGGAACGCTGGAATTCTCTTCTTGCGGACGGTACGATTTCCGGCATCAGCATGAACAGTATGAACCATTATGCTTACGGCTCCATCCAGGAATGGATGTTCCGTCACGTTGCCGGCATCAACACGATGGAATCCCATCCGGGTGCCAGGACCGTACAGTTTGCACCGACGCTGAACTGGGATTTGAGGTATGCAGAGGCAAAATATGATTCTGCATCGGGAATGTACAGCATTCGCTGGGAGCTTTCCGACAAAGAGCACGTGACCATCACCATGGATGTTCCGTTCGACTGTACCGCAGAGGCCATACTTCCAATGGTTGCCAAAGTGAAAAAGAAGCGGTTGCAGAAGTGCTCGGATCAGAAGAAAACGGCAGATACCTGCTGGAGCCGGGACACTATGAGGTAAGCTATCAGCTTTCCGGTTGGAAAGAAAAAACGGCAGTATGTGTGGAATAAAACCGCAGTTTTTTCAAAAAATAAGAAGCGAGGTGAACGCTGCAATTTTGCAATGGGACAAAATGAGAAAATTGTTCCAATTATTATGAAAAGAATGTAAATAAAAACAAATAATTTGGAAAATATACAAATTCATTTGTCTTATGAAAACGTTTATGGTACAATCTGACTAAGCGGTTACAAAAATGGAAGACAGAACGCAGACCCGAAAGTCTGACAAAAAAGAGACGGCAGAAAGGGACAGGATATGAAGAAGTGGACGGGGATGATTACCAATCTCACAATGTTGACACAATTCGGACTGTCCCTTGTGACGCCTCTTTTTCTTTGTCTGGCACTTTGCTGGTGGCTTTGCGACCGCTTTTCGGTTGGAACATGGATTTATCTGATCGGCTTTTTCTTTGGGATCGGAGGCGGTGCCGTGACAGCCTGGAAATTCGGGCAGAGCGTTCTGCGGCATCAGAAACGCATCGAGACGGAGCCGGACGGAAAAAAGAAGAAAAAGCGGGTGTCTTTCAACCGACATATTTAGAACGTGTCTGAAAAAGTTTTCACAGTTGACGAAGATCAAGTGGCAGAGAAAAGATTTCAGACTGATTTTAAGGGGAAAATCCATTAGAAAGGAAACAAGGCGATATGAGCAATTTCGGAGACAAGGTCCAGCCGGCCGTAAAAAAGGAGACGAAAAATGTTGCCATCTATACTGTTGTCGGCGTGGTTGTGATGTGGGTCGGGTTTCTGATCCTGCACCTGATCTGGCCGGAAAAAATCCCATTTGACTATCGGGTGATCCTCGGGGGAATCGGAGGCGGTGCCGTTGCGGTGCTGAACTTTTTCCTGATGGGCATGGCAGTACAAAAAGCAGTGTCCGAGACAGACGAGGCGGGAGCAAAACGGCGGATGCAGGCAAGCTATTCGCAGAGAAACCTGATGCAGATGCTCTGGGCAATTCTGGCGATTGTGCTTCCATGCTTTCAGTTTGCCGCAGGAATCCTGCCGCTTTTAATTCCGGGAACGGCCATCAAGCTGAAGGGCATAAAAAACAGCATAAAGCGCTGAACCTGATCTTTGGCGAAAGCCGCAAAGACGGGACGGCGTTTGAAACCGAAACAGCGAAGCAGCGATTCGGTTATGAGCAAGCAGCGAAGCGGATTGTGAAGATCCGCTTTGACAAAAGGTTCAAATTTTTTATTTTATCTCATACAGAGGAGGTGAGAAAAGAGAATGGAGGTTGATATCTCCGGTGCAAAAGTCTTTTTTACGATCCCTATCGATTTCCCGCTGTTCGGGAAAATTCAGATCAGCGAAACGCTGGTGGTAAGCTGGATTGTAATGGCACTCATTACCGGACTTTGCATCTGGCTTACAAGAGATTTGAAGGTGCGGAACATCTCCAAACGCCAGGCGATGGCAGAAATGATTGTGGAAACCGCAAACAAATTTGTCATCGGCAACATGGGAGAAAAATTCCGCTATCTGATTCCTTTTGTGTCGGCGCTTTTCGCGACCAGCGTTGTCTCAAACCTGATCAGCCTGATCGGACTTCGAAGTCCGACAGCGGATCTTTCCACCGAGGCGGCCTGGGCTGTTGTGGTCTTTATTATGATCACAACACAGAAGATCAAAACGAATGGTTTTGGCGGATATCTGAAAGGCTTTACGACTCCGATTGCGGTTATGACACCGTTTAACGTTTTGTCGGAGCTCGCAACGCCGATCAGTATGGCGTGCCGTCACTTTGGAAACATCCTTTCCGGCGTTGTGATCAATGCCTGATCTACGGATCGCTGGCACTGGCAAGCGGAAAGCTGCTGGGACTGCTTCCCGGCGTGCTCGGAAGAACCCTTTCACAGATCCCGATTCTGGACGTCGGTGTCCCGGCTGTTCTGTCGGTCTATTTTGACTGGTTCTCCGGCGTGATGCAGGCCTTTATTTTCTGTATGCTGACTGTCATGTACATTGCGAATGCAGCAGAAGAAGGCTAAAGAGATTAAAAAATGAGGTTTACAAAAAGAAAATACAGGAGGAAAACAAGATGGATTTTCAGATTTTAGCAAAAGGTATCGCTCTCGCAGGATGCGCAATCGGCGCAGGATGCTCCCTGATCGCAGGTATCGGACCTGGTATCGGTGAAGGTAACGCCGTAGCAAAGGCACTTGAGGCAATCGGACGTCAGCCGGAATGCAAAGGTGATGTAACAAGTACGATGCTTCTTGGCTGTGCGATCGCAGAGACCACAGGTATTTACGGTTTCGTAACCGGCCTGCTTTTGATCTTCGTAGCACCGGGAATGTTCATGAACTTCCTGAAATAGTTGCAAGGAGTAAATGATTGCTAGGAGGAAAGAAACTATGCAGGTTCAGGAACTGGTAGGAATTGTCCCCTGGACTTTTATCGCACAGATCTGCAACCTCTTCATCCAGATGTATCTGATCAAACGGTTCCTTTTCAAACCGATCAATGAGATGCTGGAAAAACGGCGTGCGGCAGCCGATGCGGAGATCACAGACGCAGAGGCGGCAAAAAAAGAAGCAACGCCATCAAAGAGGAATATGAGCAGAATATGCAGGAGGCCAAGGCAAAGGCCAACGAGATTCTCGAAAGCGCCAGAAAGACAGCGACGCTGCAGAGCGAGAAAATCGTAAAAGAGGCTTCCGAACAGGCAGCTGCCTGAAAAACAAGGCAGAAAAAGAGATTGCCCAGGAGAAAAAGAAAGCGGTCAATGAAGTCAAAGGCGAGATCGGCGGCATTGCCATGGATATTGCCGGAAAGGTCATTGAACGTGAGATTAATGAAAAAGACCATGAGAAGCTGATAGATGAATTTATATCGAATGTAGGTGAAGCATCATGACAGAAACTGCCAGAGTATACGGTGGGAGCCTGTATGAGCTGGCCGCAGAGGAGCATCTCGAAGAGGAAATCCTTTCCGAGATGAAGGAGATCCGAGCTCTGTTCCGGGAAAACTCGGAGTATCCGCGCCTTTTATCGGAGCCTTCGATTCCGCGAAAAGAGCGGATCGGGCTGATCGACGCGGCATTTGGCAGCCAGGCGGAACCGTATTTGGTCAATTTTATCAAACTGCTGTGTGAAAAAATCTTCTCCGTGAATTCGGCGGATGCCAGGAAGCATTCCAGCGCAGATACTACGCAGCCCACAATATTGCTGAGGCAGTTGTGACGAGCGCAGCATCCCTGTCGAAGGAACAGGAAGAGCTTCTGAAGAAAAAACTGGAAACAATGAGCGGAAAAACGGTCGTGATGGAACTGAAAACCGATCCGTCCGTTCTGGCGGGTGTCCGCGTGGAGCTCGACGAAAGCTGTTTGACGGAACCGTAAAGGGACGTTTGGCCGAGCTTTCCAGAAGAATCAGCGATACAGTGGTGTAGGAGGAAAACATGCAACTGAAACCAGAAGAAATATCCAAGGTCATCCGCAGCCAGATCAAATATTATGAAAATGCGATCCGGCAGGATGAGACAGGCACCGTTCTGATGGTCGGAGACGGAATCGCGAGAGCCAGCGGTCTTTCGAACTGTATGGCAGGCGAGCTGCTGGAGTTTGAGGATGGAAGCTATGGAATGGCACAGAACCTCGAGGAAAACAGCGTATCTGTCGTTTTATTCGGTTCCGGCGAGAACATCAGCGAGGGACAGCTTGTAAAAAGAACGGGAAAGGTCGTTTCGGTTCCGGTCGGAGAAGGTATGATCGGACGCGTTGTCAACGCGCTCGGCCAGCCAATCGACGGCGCAGGCCCGATTACGGCAGCAGAGTACCGTCCGATTGAAAGCCGGCACCGGGCATCTGTGAGAGAAAAGGTGTTAATCAGCCGCTGCAGACCGGTATTAAAGCGATCGATTCCATGGTTCCGATTGGAAGAGGTCAGCGAGAGCTGATCATCGGAGACCGTCAGACCGGAAAGACAACGATCGCAACCGATACCATTCTGAACCAGAAAGGCAAGGATGTGATCTGTATCTACGTTGCCATCGGACAGAAACGTTCGACAGTAGCGTCCTTAGTAGAAAATCTTGAGAAGAACGGCGCAATGGCGTACACCATCGTCGTGGCAGCGACGGCATCCGAAGCGAGCCCGCTGCAGTATATCGTACCGTATTCCGGCTGTGCCATGGGCGAGTACTTTATGTATCAGGGAAAAGATGTGCTGATCATTTATGATGACTTAAGTAAGCACGCGGTTGCATACCGTGCACTCTCATTGCTGATCCGCCGTCCACCGGGACGTGAGGCTTATCCGGGAGATGTTTTCTATCTCCATTCCAGACTTCTGGAGCGTGCCGCAAAGCTGGACGATGAACACGGCGGCGGATCCATGACGGCCCTGCCGATCATTGAGACCCAGGCAGGCGATATTTCCGCCTATATTCCGACGAACGTCATCTCCATCACAGACGGACAGATTTTCCTTGAGACAGAGCTGTTCCACTCGGGCGTTATGCCGGCGGTAAACCCTGGCGTATCCGTATCCCGTGTCGGTGGAAATGCGCAGATTAAGGCGATGAAGAAGGTAGCCGGAACTTTGAAACTGATCTATTCCCAGTACCGCGAGCTGGCAAGTTTTGCACAGTTCGGATCCGATCTGGATGCCGATACAAAGGCGCGTCTGGAGCAGGGTGTGCGTATCGTGGAAGTATTAAAACAGAACCAGAATGCACCGGTTCCGGTAGAAAAACAGGTGGCCATTCTTTATGCGGTAACGAAAGGAATTCTGTCAAAGGTTGCAGCTGAGGATGTCCGCGCCTATGAGGACGGACTGTATACCTGGCTTGATACCGATGCCGAGGGTGCTGCCGTGATGCAGGAGATTTCCGCAACCGGAAAACTCGAGGCAGATACCGAAGAGAAGCTGAAAAGTGCGCTCGAATCGTACACCGAAAACTTTATCAATACAAGACCTGCAAAATAAGGAAAGAAGGAGGAGCCTATGGCTGCAAACATGAAAGCCGTAAAGCTGCGGATCAAAAGTGTCGAAAGCACGATGCAGATTACCAAGGCGATGGAACTTGTAGCGTCCTCCAAGCTGCGAAAAGCGAAGGAGCGGGCTGATACCTGCCGTCCGTATTTTCAGGAGCTGTACCGCACTTTGCAGGATATTGCAAAAGGAAACACGGAATTTTATTCCATTTATGCAAAAGAGGCAAAAAACGAGAAATGCTGCTACGTGCTGGTTGCCGGAGACCGCGGCCTTGCGGGCGGATACAACGCGAATCTGTTCCGATGCTTTGAGGCAGATGCCAAAGGAAAAGAGATCTGTGTGGTTCCGGTCGGCAAAAAGGCAGTGGAGTATGCAAAATCCCGGAAGCTGGAAATCCTGACGGACAGCTTTGCCGAGATCGCAAATCTTTCTGTGGCAGACAGCTTTGAGATCGCGCGCGCACTGTGCCGTGAGTTCCGGAAAGGGACCTTCGGACATGTGGAGCTTTGTTACACAAAATTCGTGTCGATGCTGTCGCAGATGCCGGTTTCCGTGCCGATCCTGCCTCTGATTGACATTGCAAAAGAGGACGGAGAGGATCCGGAAGCGAAAAAAATCCGGAATCTGATCCTGTATGAGCCAAACGGTGTCGAGGTATTTGAAGCGATTGTGCCGGAATACTTAGGCGGCCTGATCTACGGCGGTATCTGTGAGAGTGTGGCAAGTGAGCTTGCGGCACGCCGTACCGCAATGGAGGCGGCAACGGGAAATGCAGAGGAGATGATTGAACAGCTCAATCTGTATTACAACCGTGCCCGTCAGGCAAGCATTACGCAGGAGATCACGGAGATCGTCGGCGGTGCGGAAGGCGTGTAAGAGTGGAAACAAGAAAAGTGAGGAGAAGTCGTTAAATGAGTGAAAAACACATTGGCGAGGTTGTGCAGGTAACGGGTCCTGTTCTGGACATCCGTTTTCCGGAAGGAGAGCTGCCGGCACTTCTGAATGCCATCGAGATAGACAACCACGGCGAGAAGCTGGTTGTGGAAGTGGCGCAGCAGACAGGCGACAACATGGTTCGCTGCATTGCCATGAAGTCCACAGACGGACTTGTCCGCGGAACGAAAGCAGTCGACACGGGCGGCCCGATCGCCGTTCCGGTCGGAGAGGAGTGCTTAGGCCGCGTGTTCAACCTGCTCGGTGAGACCGTAGACAATAAGCCGGCACCGGAAACAGCAGAAAAATGGCCGATCCACCGCGATCCGCCGTCCTATGAGGAACAGGTTCCGGCAACGGAAATCCTTGAAACCGGAATCAAGGTCGTTGACTGATCTGCCCGTATGCCAAGGGCGGAAAAATCGGTCTGTTCGGCGGTGCCGGCGTTGGAAAAACAGTCCTTATCATGGAGCTGATCCACAACGTGGCAACGGCGCACGGCGGACTTTCCGTTTTCACCGGTGTCGGAGAGCGTACCCGTGAAGGAAATGACCTTTACAACGAGATGAAAGAGAGCGGTGTTATCGATAAAACAGCACTGGTCTATGGACAGATGAACGAGCCGCCGGGAGCGCGTATGCGTGTCGGACTTTCCGGCCTTACCATGGCAGAATATTTCCGTGATGTGAAAAATCAGGATGTGCTGCTGTTCATCGATAATATTTTCCGATTTACGCAGGCAGGTTCCGAGGTTTCGGCTCTGCTTGGCCGTATGCCGTCCGCAGTAGGATACCAGCCGACGCTGGCAACCGAGATGGGCGCACTGCAGGAGCGTATTACGTCCACGAGAAAGGGTTCCATCACATCGGTACAGGCTGTTTATGTGCCGGCCGATGACCTGACCGATCCGGCTCCGGCAACGACATTTACCCATCTGGATGCCACGACGGTACTTTCCCGTGAAATTTCCAGCCAGGGTATTTATCCGGCCGTTGATCCGCTCGATTCTACCAGCCGTATTCTGACACCGGAAATCGTAGGCCATGAGCATTATGAGGTAGCGCGTGCCGTACAGCAGGTGCTGCAGAGATACAAAGAGCTGCAGGATATCATCGCCATCATGGGTATGGACGAGCTGTCCGAGGAGGATAAGCTGACGGTCAGCCGTGCCCGTAAGGTACAGCGTTTCCTGTCCCAGAGCTTCTCGGTAGCGGAGCAGTTTACCGGTATGGAAGGAAAATACGTGCCGTTAAAAGAAACTCTGCGCGGATTCCGCATGATCCTTGACGGCGAGTGCGATGATCTTCCGGAGAGCTGCTTCCTGTTTGCAGGAACCATCGACGAGGTATTTGAAAAAGCAAAAGCACTGAATCAGTAAAGGAGGAATGACGTATGAGTACATTTCCTTTACGTGTCGGCACGCCGGACGGACTTCTCTATGAGGGTGACGTAGCGCGCGTTGTCTGCAGAACCATCAGCGGCGACCTGGCAATTCTGCCGGGGCACTGCAATTACTGCACTGCACTTGGTATGGGCGAGGCGCATATTGTGCTGGAGGACGGAACGAGAAGAAATGCCGCCTGCATCGGCGGAATGCTTTCCATGATGAATGGGGTCTGCCGTGTTCTGGCAACGACCTGGGAGTGGGAAGAGGATATTGATGCAGAGCGCGCCGAGGCTGCCAAACACAGGCCGAGCAGGCGCTGGCAAACGGCGGTCTGACAGACAAAGAATACCGTATTGCCGAAGCAAGCTGCAGCGTGCGCTGGTGCGGCTGAGTGTAAAAGAATAAAAAACAAAAAGCCTTCGACGAATTCAGAAAAATCCTATCGTCGGAGGCTTTTTAATTTACAGGAAACTTCGTTGAAATTTCCTGTGTGTCTTTAAAGAGCAAAAATTCCGCAGATTAAGAATCCCGCTACGGCGAGAGCAGCACTGATCAGGACGTAAGGGAACTGCGATACGGCATGTGACATATTGTCAATCTCGCAGGTCGCGGAGGAAAGAACCGTTGCGTCGGAATAGAAGCATGCATGGCTTCCGAAAACACCGCCGGATACGACAGCACCAAGGGCCAGGAGTACATTGGCATCAAGGGCGATGGCAAGCGGAACAACGATGGAAACAGCTACGGCCTCAATTCCCCAGAAAGAGCTGGTGACAAAGGTCAGAACTGCAATGACAACAAAAATAATAGCTGCCAGTGTTTTGGCATTCATGTACGGAACACACAGTTGATAACATATTCCGAGAGTCCCATTTCGCCGCAGGCAGTCTTGATCATAAAGGATGCAAGAAGAATGGCGAGAACCGGAAGAATATCTGCAAAGCCGGCAAAAAACAGTTCCACGTACCGCGTAAAGGTCATTTTCTTCCGTGGAAGATAAAGAATCATACAGGAAGCAAGAGCAAGAATGATCGCCTGCATCATATCCTGTGTGGCTACTGTCACACCGATCAGAATGCCAATAGGGATCAGAAAATCCAGTATATTTCCGGCATTGGTATTTTCGGGCGGGTAATCAACGCTCATTCCGGCCATGGCAATGTCAACGGAAGGGGCATTGTGCATTTTTGGATGCTCCGGTGTTTGCTCTTCCTTTTCCAGATCTGTATAGGCAGCTTTCATTTTTCCGAGCTTTGGCATTAGTTTGCAGGCAAACAGAATCACAACCAGAAGGGCAGCCATGGGATAAAACATATAAGGAAGCACTTTTAAGTAAACACTCATACCAGTGGAAAAGCCCATGTTGAGAATATCCGGTTCCTGAATAAAAACACCGGAATAAAAGACCACCCAGGTGGAAAAGGGAATCAGTGCACAGATAGGTGCACCGGTTGAGTCAATGATATAGGCAAGCGCCTGGCGTGGGACTTTTCGTTTATCACAGACATCCTTCATACAGGTTCCAACGGTCATGATGTTGAGATAATCATCGACAAAAATAATGATTCCGAGAAATACCGACATCATCATGGTGATCCGTTCATTTTTACAGAAGCGGCTTAACAGGTTGGAAAAACCAAGTGTTCCTTTTGCCTCGCGGAGCAGGAAGATGAAGCCTCCGAACAGTCCGCAGAGAAGAAGAATATACTGGTTATCTGCGTTGCTGATCTCCGAAAGCAGCAGATCACACCAGGGTCCGATAAAGCCGCTTTGTACATGATGAGATAGGCAACCAGGGTTCCGAAAATCAGAGCTTCAAAAGATTTTTTCGTTTTTAATGCAAAAATCAGCATCGCCGCAGGCGGCAGCAGACATAAAATTCCATATTGCATAGCGGTTCTCCTTTGTAGTTAGAATATGTGATGCAGCGCACCGCTGTAAGAAGAGTTACAACAGGAAGAGACAGAGCTTTACTGTTTCGTCATGATACGATAAGTTTCCGGCCGCCGGTCACGGAAAAGCCCCCAGGAAAAACGTTCTTCGCGCAGGGCATCCAGATCGAAGGAAGCATACAGGATTTCCTCGGTATCTCTTCCGGCAGATGCCACGAGTTCACCGGTTGCATCGGCAATAAAGGAAGAACCGTAGAAAGTAAGAGAAGAGGACTGGCCGCCATTTTCTTCACAGGGCATTACGGTTTCAGTACCAATCCGGTTTGCAGCAGCAACCGGAACAAGATTTGCGGCCGCATGCCCCTGCATAACGCGTCGCCAGTGCCCGCTGCTGTCTACATTCAGGATCGGCTCACTGCCGATAGCGGTAGGATAGAGCAGGATTTCAGCACCCTGAACGGCCATGCATCGTGCTGTTTCGGGAAACCACTGATCCCAGCAGATGCCGACGCCGACGGCTCCGAAACGTGTTTCAAAGACCTTGAATCCCGTATCCCCGGGAGTGAAATAGAATTTTTCCTGATAAAAATGGTCGTCCGGGATATGAGTCTTGCGGTAAACGCCAAGAATGGATCCGTCTGCATCGATCATGGCAATGGAATTAAACAGGCGCTGAACATCCCTTTCATAAAAGCTGACCGGAATCACGACCCCAAGTTCTCCGGCAACGGCCTGAAAACGCCGGACAGCGGGATTTTCTGTCAAAGGCAGGCATAATCATAATAATCGTATCGCTTTTCCTGACAAAAATACGGTCTTTCAAATAATTCAGGAAGAAGGATGAGATTGGCGCCGTTGGAAGCGGCTTCACGGACCATGGTCTCTGCTTTGTCTATATTTTCCTGTACCTGGCTGCAGCATGAAAACTGCAGTGCGGCAATTTTTATATTTCGCATAATCTGTTTCCTCTTTTCTTTGCCGGAATCTGCTGGGTAATACAGTGAATGTTGCCTCCGCCGGTCAGAATGACGCGTGCATCAATCGGAAGGATTCGTCGATTCGGGAAGCATTTTCCGAGAATTTCTGCAGCCACGGTGTCGTTTTCATCGCCGAACCGGGGAAGAAGGACACAGTGATTGGCAAGGTAAAAATTGATATAACTGGCGGCAAGACGTTCGCCGGCTTCCCGCTGGTCTTCGCCAGCTTCAAAATCATAGCCGAGAAGATCTTCTTCTGTAATACAGATGGGATGCTTCGGAATGGGCAGCTTGTGAATCACAAAGCTTCGTCCCTTCGCGTCAACGGTATGGGAGAGAAGATCAAAAGCGGCCCTGCTTCTGGCATACTGAGGATCGTTTTCGTCATCTGTCCAGGCAAGAAGCACTTCTCCTGGCTTTACAAAGCAGCACATATTATCAATATGGCCGTTGGTTTCATCGTTGTAAATACCAAAAGGCAGCCAGATGATTTTTTCAACCGAAAGATACTGACGCAGCTTTTCTTCAATTTCCGCTCTTGTAAGAAAAGGATTGCGCCCCGGACTCAGCAGACATTCTTCGGTCGTAAGCAGGGTTCCTTCCCCGTCAACATGGATGGAGCCGCCTTCCAGAACAAAGGGGCGGGCATTATAGAAGGAATCTCCGAGAAAACTGCAGATTCGTTCCGGAACCTCACGGTCATGTTCAAAGTGGGAATACAGACCGTCATACTGGCCGCCCCAGGCGTTGAATTCCCATTGAATGCCTCTTCGCCCGCCCTGATCGTTGACCACAAACGTAGCGCCGGTATCTCTTGCCCAGGCATCCTCTGTTTGGGCTTCGATCAGATGAATCCGGTCGGAGGAAAGCAGTTCCTGTGCCGATGCTTTATCCTGTGGCCGGACGAAAAGATAAACCTGCTCATAAGCGGCAATTGCTTCTGCAATTTCTGCAAATGCCGCTCTTGCCGCTTTTGCTCCGTAATTCCAGGAGCCGGGGCGCCACGGCCAGATCATCAGCGTGCCTTCGTGGGGCTCAAATTCGCCCGGCATGTAAAAGCCATCGGCTTTTGGGGTTCTAAGACAATCGGTTTTTGAAATCTTCATATCCAAACTCCTTTATCATTCGGCAGTTTCCAGCTTTGTCCATCACCGCGATGGAAGGGAGTGGGATTCCGTTAAAGGTATTGGTTTTTACCATCGAATAAATCGCCATATCTTCAAAATACAGTCTGTCACCGATCCGGATTTGGGAATCGAAGGAATATTCGCCGATTACGTCGCCCGCCAGGCAGGTATTGCAGGAAAGGCGGTAGGTATAAGGCTTTTCCCCGGGCAGTCCGCTGCCTTTGAGCGGAGGGCGGTACGGCATCTCAAGCACATCCGGCATATGGCAGGCGGCGGAAGTGTCAAGAATTAAAATTTTTCCGTTATTTTCGACAATATCGAGAACTTCTGTGACATTGTAGCCTGCGTTTAAGGCAAATGCTTCCCCGGGCTCCAGGTAAATCTGAAGACCATACGTTTCTTTCATATGGTTGATACAGGAAATCAGGCGTTCGATATCGTAATCCTCACGGGTGATATGATGTCCGCCTCCCATGTTAAGCCAGTTCATTTTAAAAAGCCACTTGCCGAATTTTTCTTCCACGGCGCGCAGCGTGGTTTCCAGATCATCCGAATTCTGTTCACAGAGGGTATGAAAATGAAGACCGTCCACAAGATCAGCCAGTTCGTCTGTAAATCGCAGGCGCGGATGCCCATGCGGGAGCCGGGCGCACAGGATCATAAATCGCATGGCCTTCCTGCGTGGAGCATTCCGGGTTGATGCGAAGTCCGGCTTTTGCGGTTCCGGAAGCCTTAAGTACAGGGAGGTACGTTCGGAGCTGCTTTTCTGAATTGAAAATAATGTGATCGCAGATCTGTGCGAGCTCTTCCATATCCTGCGGGCGGTAGGCCGGAGAATACACATGATTCTCCAGCCCCATTTCTTCCTTTCCAACCGCGCCTCATAGAGTCCGCTGGCAGTTGTTCCGCTGATATATTTTCCAATCAGCGGATATTCCGAAAAGCAGGAAAAGCATTTCTGAGCCAGCAGAATTTTTGCACCGGTGCGTTCTTCTACCTGGTGCAGGAGCTTTAAGTTTTCTTCCAGTTTGCCTTCATCAATGACAAAACAGGGAGTTGGCAGTTCGTTTATCTTATACATAGGCTTAATCTACTAAAACAGGATTTTCTACGACCTTCCACGGAAGACCCCACTTGTTGAGTGCTTCCATGTACGGATCCGGATCGAATTCATCTGTGGTGTAGACACCCGGCTTGTTCCAGAGGCCGTTCACGACCATCATGGTTCCGATCATAGCCGGAACGCCGGTGGTGTAGGAAATCGCCTGAGACTCTACTTCCCGGTAGCATTCCTGGTGGTCACAGACATTGTAAATGTAAATGCTTCTTTCTTTTCCGTCCTTGATACCGGTAAAAATACAGCCGATGTTGGTTTTACCCACGGTGCGCGGACCAAGAGTGGAAGGATCCGGAAGAAGCTCTTTTAAAAACTGGATCGGTACAATCTGCTGTCCGTTGAAGGTAATCGGAGTGGTCGAGAGAAGTCCTACATTTTCCAGACATTTCATATGGGTCAGATAGCTCTGGCCGAAGGTCATGAAAAAGCGGATTCTTTTTACGCCCGGGATGTTTTTGGCAAGAGCCTCAATTTCTTCATGGTGAAGAAGGTACATATCCTTCTCGCCTACCTCATCGAAGTTATATTCCCGTTTGATCGACATTGGCGGAATTTCCACCAGTGGCCGTTTTCCCAGTAAGAACCGGGAGCGGATACCTCGCGGAGGTTGATTTCCGGATTGAAGTTGGTTGCAAACGGATATCCATGATCGCCGCCGTTGCAGTCCAGAATATCAATCGTGTGAATTTCATCGAAATAGTGTTTCTGTGCATAGGCTGCAAAAACGCTGGTGACACCAGGGTCAAAGCCGGTTCCGAGAAGACCGGTGATGCCGGCTTCCTTGAAACGGTCCATATAGCCACTGCCAGGAGTAATCAAAGTAAGCAGAAAAGCCAAGCTCTTCGCATCTCTTTTCGTAGATCGCACGCCATGCCGGATCATCCGTGTTTTCTGCTTCGTAGTTTGCAGTATCAATGTAAGGAACCTTACATGCAAGGCAGGCATCCATAATGGTAAGATCCTGATAAGGAAGAGCCAGATTTAATACGGCATCCGGCTGATACTGTTTGATTAAGGCGATTAATTCTTCTGTGCAGTCGGCATCCACCTTTGCTGTTGTGATAATGGTTTTTGTGGTCGGAGCCAGCTTTTCTTTTAAAGCATCGCACTTGGAAAGGGTGCGGCTTGCAATCATGATTTCAGAAAATACTTCACTGTTCTGGCAGCATTTGTGAATGGCTACGGATGCAACACCGCCGCATCCGATGATCATAACTTTTGACATTGTTTGGTTCTCCTTTTTCAGAAAATGGTGTTGGGTTCATCTTTGGCTATAAGCACGAAAAAAAGACAGATGATGTGCATCATCTGTCTAAAAATCGAAATTTATACATGATCGTATTGTGCAAACTTCAGGGGATGGACAAAAATCCAGGCTTCTCCCTGTTTTCCTATGCAGAAATATATAGTCACGTACTCTTATTGACCGTTTCATAAGATGATGTGCTCGTCGTAGAGCATCGATTATAAAGTAATCAACTCATAAAATTTGCGCTTTTAACGCAATCAATAATGTGGCTCTTAACCACGCTCGGCAACTACCCCTGCCTGTCCGTCGGTTTTTTACCAGGGGCATATATTTTGCATAAGAACAGAATTGTTCGCTTGCAGTTCCAAATTATAGAGTGAAATGACATGGATGTCAAGAAAAATTTGTGAAACTATTCAGAACTATGCGAAATGGAAGATTAAAAATCACAGGGTGATCCAGTAACGCTCCAGTGTTTTGTTTTCATCGGCACGATAAGCGGTGCCGTCGAACCGGCCGCCATTTTTCAGGATCGTTCTGCGGCTTCCCTCGTTGGTATCCAGGCAGCAGACCAGAATTTCGGAAAGGCCGAGGCTTTTGCAGTACGGCTGCACATTTTTTCAGCATCCAGGAGGCATAGCCTTTTCTGCGTTCCGACGGGCGGACAGAGTAGCCGATATGGCCGCCAAAGGTGCGCAGAAAATCGTTCAGGTAGTGGCGCACCTGAATCATGCCGACAAGGCGGTTGTCTGATTTGCGGATGCACAGAAACTGTGTTGCGAGAACCATGCCCTCCGGCAGAGTCTCCTCTCTGGTATACCGCATGGTATCTTCAAGATACGCCTTCATATCATCAAACCGGCGAAGCGGTCCGCAGCCGTCCATGGAATCGCTGTTTTCCAGAAAATCGTTCCGGTAGGCGGCGAGTTCGGCGAAGTATTCCTCCGACGGTTCAACTAACATCAGTTCATCGTTCATCCTTAGCATTTCTCCGGTTCCGGATACTCGACGCCGAAGGTCTCAACGGTAACGGTAGCCATTCTCTGCGGCTGCAGCGGTTTGTCGCTGTAGTCGGTGTTGACAGATGCGATTTTATCTACGACTTCCAGGCCTTCTGTTACTTTTCCGAAAGCAGCGTATGCGCGTCCAGATGCGGAGCAGCTTTGTGCATGATGAAGAACTGGCTTCCTGCGCTGTCCGGGAACATGGTACGTGCCATGGAGAGAACGCCTGGGGTGTGTGCGAGGTTGTTCTCAAATCCGTTCTGGGAGAACTCACCCTTGATGCAGTAATCCGGGCCGCCGCGCCTGTGCCTGCAGGATCTCCGCCCTGGATCATGAATCCCGGGATGACGCGGTGGAAGATAAGGCCGTCATAGAAGCCTTTTTTTACCAGACTGATGAAGTTGTTTACGGTGTTCGGCGCGATTTCCGGGTAAAGCTCTGCTTTCATCACATCGCCGTTTTCCATAGTAATTGTAACGATTGGGTTAGACATAATGTTTTCCTCCTGATTTTTAAACGATTTCTTGATAAGACGTAAGCAGCCATTTTCGAAGAAAAATGGGCGGATTACGAATGTTTTTGATGATTGCCGGAGTGCAAAGCACGTAGCAATCTGGTATCAAAGGGGTCAACCCCCTTTTTCAGACACGCTCCAGGAATGTCTCATGGATCGCACGCATTGCCTGATCTGCGTATGCTTCGTCGATCAGGGCAGTGATGCGGATTTCTGAGGTGGTAACCATCTCGGTATTGATTCCTGCATTGGCGAGCGCGCCGAACATTTTGGCAGCCACGCCCGAATGGGAGCGGACACCGGCTCCGATGACGGAAATCTTTGCCACGTTCTCATCATAATCCAGCTTTTTGATGCCGAGCAAATCCTTGTTGTCGTTCAGCACATCGATCGTGCGCAGCATATCCGGCTTTGCAACGGTAAAGGAAACGGACTTTGTGCCGTCCTTTCCGAGTGACTGGATCATGACATCGATGTTCAGATTGTTCCGATCCAGTAAATTTAAGAGGCGGAACGTGCTCTCTGGATCGTTGCCAAGGCCTGCAACACGGATTTTTGCCACATTTTTGTCGGCAGCCACGCCGCTGATTAACATTTTTTCCATTTTGGTTTTCTCCCTTACCATCGTTCCGGAATTTCGGTTCAGACTGGAGCAGACCAGAAGTTCCACGCCGTATTTTTTTGCGATTTCCACGCATCTGCTGTGAAGGACTTTTGCGCCGAGCGAAGCCATCTCCAGCATTTCATCGTAAGTTACCTCTTCCATTTTGCGCGCATTCGGTACAATCCGCGGATCTGCGGTGTAGACGCCGTCTACATCCGTGTAGATTTCACAGACATCCGCGTGCAGCTCTGCAGCGAGGGCAACCGCAGTCGTATCGGAGCCGCCGCGTCCGAGCGTTGTGATATCATCGTATTTGTTGATCCCCTGGAAGCCGGTGACAATGACAATTTTGTTGTCGTCCAGCTCTTTACGGATGCGCTCGGTGTCGATCCGTTTGAAGCGCGCGTTCTGATAATCGGAGGTCGTGTGCATCGGTACCTGCCAGGCATTTAAAGAAACAGCACTGACGCCCATCTGAATCATGGTTATGGCCATCAGGGAAACGGAAACCTGTTCACCGGTGGCAAGAAGCATATCCATCTCGCGGCGGGACGGTTTTTCCGTAATCTGTTTTGCGGTTGCAATCAGTCCGTCCGTCGTTTTTCCCATCGCGGAGAGAACGACAACGACCTGGCTTCCGGCCTGCTGTTTTTCGATGCAGCGCTGTGCTACATTGCGGATGTGCGCAAGATCTGCGACGGAGCTTCCGCCAAATTTCATTACAGTCAGCATAACAGTTTTGATCTCTTTCCTTTTTGATTTACGCGGACAAAAGCGCAGAGCGTGTTTTACCGCGTTTTCCGGGCCGAAAAAACAGGAGTGGGACGTTTTTGGGCCGCGAAACTCTGATACATAGTATAGCGAAAACAGATAGAAAAAGCAAGGAAAAGCACAAGGAAAAGCGGTTTCGTTCTGCGGTTGTATTACCTTTTTGTTTGTGTTAAAATGATAGGCAGAAAAAGAGGAGAAGAAAGCATATGATCATAGAAACAAATTCTGCGTCGGAGACGCTTGCCCTTGGCGAAAAGCTGGGAAAAGCGGCGAAGCCTGGCCAGATTTATACATTAAACGGAGACCTTGGTGTTGGAAAAACCGTTCTGACGCAGGGCTTTGCAAAAGGACTTGGCATCACAGAGGCAGTCAACAGTCCTACATTTACCATTATTCAGGAATATACCGAAGGGCGCCTGCCATTTTATCATTTCGATGTTTACCGGATCGGTGATATAGAAGAAATGGAAGAAATCGGATACGATGATTACTTTTTCGGTGAGGGTGTCTGCCTGATCGAATGGGCAGAACTGATTGAAGAGCTGATCCCGGAGGGTGCGATTTCGATTACGATAGAAAAAGACCTCGAAAAAGGGTTTGATTACCGGAAAATTACGGTGGAATAAAAGAAAAAATCCTGAATGTGGTGGAAAAACAAAAGGAAATCGTAAAGATCCTGTTTCCGGCAGACTGCCAAAATGAGTTGCACAGGAAGGAAATATCGGAAAGGAAACAAAAAATTATGAAAATACTTGCACTGGACAGCTCCGGCCTGGTGGCTTCGGTGGCTGTTGTTGAAAATGACACACTGCTTGCGGAATACACCGTAAATTATAAAAAAACACATTCCCAGACTCTGCTTCCGATGCTGGATGAAATCTCGAACATGACAGAGCTGGATCTTTCGACGATCGATGCGATTGCAGTTGCCGGAGGTCCGGGCTCGTTTACCGGTCTTCGCATCGGTTCTGCAACAGCCAAGGGACTTGGTCTGGCACTTGAAAAACCACTGATTTCCATTCCAACGACGGCGGCAATCGCGTACAATATCTGGGATACTGACAAATTTGTCTGCCCGATCATGGATGCGAGAAGAAACCAGGTCTATACCGGAGTTTACTGCTACACGGATCATCGTCTCGATACGGTCTGGGAACAGGATACGATGAGCATTGAGGCACTGGCGGAGGGACTGAACTGCCTCGACCACGAAGTGATTTTCCTCGGGGACGGCGTTGCGGTTTACCGGGAAAATTAGAGGCACTGCTGACGATTCCGTTTTCCTTTGCACCGGCACACGTCAACCGCCAGAGAGCGGCAGCCGTCGGAGCACTGGCTGAGGTTTATTACAAAGAAGGTAAGATTCAGACGGCAGAAGAGCACGAGCCGGAATACCTGAGAAAATCGCAGGCGGAGCGTGAAAGAGCGGAGCGGGAATCTGTGAAGCATGCCGATGTGGTGAAAAAACAGGAGAACGGAGAAAAAAGCGAATGATCACAATCCGTGAAATGCAGATCGATGATCTGGAGCAGGTGATGCCGATTGAGGAGGCCAACTTTTCGATTCCGTGGACAGAAACCGGATTTTTTACATTTCTGATCCGTGACGACGCACTGTTTCTTGTAGCAGAGGAGGACGGTGAAATTTTAGGATATCTCGGAATCCTGATTTCCTTTGATGAAAGTGAGATCACAAATGTCTGCGTGGCAGAAAAAGCGAGAAGACGCGGCATCGGCGTGCACTGATGGAAGAGCTGTTCCATCGGATGCAGGAGAGAAAGGTGCGCGTGATTCATCTGGATGTGCGCATCGGCAATACGCCGGCGCGGAATCTGTATGAGAGTCTTGGTTTTGTGCAGGACGGCCTCAGGAAGGGGTACTACGATCTCCCGAAGGAGGACGCAGTGCTGATGAGCCGGACGGATGAATCGGTTCCGAAGAGGTAGAGAGAAATCGTTATTGTATACGCATTTAACGCACAGGACTTTCCTTTCATTCCCAGTAGGAATGGCGGGAAAGATGTGTTACAATCGACAGGACACAGGAGAATCTGATTTCTGTTTTGTGTCAGGAACGAAGAAAGAAACGTTTTTTGATACACGGGAGGAAGAAAAATGCGGAAATACAACAAAAACACAAATGAGCTGGAAGCGGCGGTGTGTAACTGCTGCGGAAAAAGCATGAAAATACAGAATGGAATGCTGCTGGAGGGGATCTGCTCGGTCGACACGACGTGGGGGTACTTTTCCGGGAAGGACCTGGAAAAGCATGAGTTTGATCTGTGCGAGGAGTGCTACGATCGGATTACATTGTCGTTTGCGGTTCCGCCGGAAATTTCGGAGGACACGGAGGTTTAGAATTTCGGGCAGTTCGGCATCGTTCTGGAAGAAAGGGGAAGGTGCAATGCAAAGAGGTTTTACGATTCAGTCGAAGGTGGATGGACTGATGCTTGACGGGCTTGTGGTGGAGCCGGAGGAGGGCGTACAGCGGACGGCGCTTCTGCAGCTCAGCCATGGAATGAGCGAATACAAGGAGCGGTATCTGCCGTTTATGGAGTTTATGGCGGAACACGGTGTAGTGTGTGTGATTCATGATCACCGCGGGCACGGAAAGAGTGTGAAGTCGGAGCAGGATCTCGGATTTATGTACGGCGCAGGCGGCGCAGGGCTTGTGGAGGATCTGTTTCAGGTTACGGTATGGGCAAAAAAAGAGTACCCGGATCTGCCGTTTATTCTGATGGGACACAGTATGGATCCCTGGTTGTGCGCACGTATGCGAAGGAACATGATAGGGAGCTGGATGCGTTGATTGTGTGCGGTTCACCGAGCAAGAATTATCTGCGGCCGCTGGGTGCGGCTGTAGGACACGCAGAAGCGGCGGTGCTCGGGGATGAGCATCGGAGCAATCTTCTGGAGGCGATGTCGTTTGGATCGTTTGCGGCGCGGTTTGCGGATGAGAAGAGCCGGTTCGCCTGGTGCTGTTCGGACCCGGAGGTGGTGCGGGAGTATGAAGAAAACCCACTCTGTGGCTTTACGTTTTCGGATGATGCTTTTTTTGCGCTGAATGACCTGCTGAAGGAGACGTATGGATTCCATGGATGGCATTGCACAAACCGGAAGCTACCGGTGCTGTTTTTGTCCGGCGGGGATGATCCGTGTTATGTGAATGTGCGGCGCTTTAAAAAATCCATTGACCATATGCGGCTGATCGGGTACCGCAATGTCAGAGGAAAGCTGTATCCGGGAATGCGGCATGAAATACTGAACGAGAAAGAGAAGTACCGCGTATATGGCGATGTCTGGAAGTGGTTGAAGAAAGAAAAAGTGGTGGGGAATGTGGAGGGGGGAAGCACACCCCCGCAGACCCCGGACGGCGCTCTGGCAGGGAGCGGCGGTGTTTGATCATTTTTTGAAAACGCTCATCAGCAAAAAAACTGATGAGCGTTTTTTTCAATGTAAGTAAATTTTTGACGATCACATGATCCATCCAAATACGGTGGAAAGGACGATCATAATCATAGAAAAGACAAACGAGTTCACCGACATCAGCGTTGCCCGCTGCCTGGACGGGATCATGTCATTGAGCAGAATATCGGTCCGGACTTCAAGAAAATCATCGGAAAAGGATCCGATAAATCCGCCGAAGACCATAAGGGCCGGCAGTCCGGTAAAGCTCATAAGAAAGGCGAAAAGTACACCGATCGTGCCAAACAGCAGAATCGCGCGGTAGCGGTATTTGTGAAAGTATACCGTCATCCGCGATCCAGTGCCGCGCCGAGTCCCATCACGAAGAGGGCAGGGCCAAGCAGCGCGCTGTTCATGCCGGTGAGTGGCAGCTTCGCCTGTAAAAAGAAGAGAACCAGCGTAGAAACGGCACCGATGAGTGCGTTCACCAGCATAATATTTCTTGCTTTTTTCTCACGGACAAGAAACTGCCAGCTTTCCTGCACAACCGAAACGATTTCCTGTCCAACAGGATAATGAACTGGTGTTGCGTCCGTTTTTACTTCCGCAAGGCGGAATGAAATGCCAAGCGCAATCAGCCCGAAGAAGAGATCAATCGCATACGCGCGCCGGTATCCCAGCCACAGGGCAAGGCCTGCGCAGAGCGTTGCGGTGGAATTGGTGATACGGTACAGCATCATTTCGGTAGAAGAAAAACGGGCATAAAACCATTCGTCCCCGTTCTGCTTCAGACTGTCATACGCAAGTGCCTCCCGTGTGCCGGATGCAAGGTTATAGCTGAGCGCACTGCATCCAAGCGCAAGCGCCGTTGTAGCAAAGCCGGTGGAAAAAATCATCAGCGTACTGGAAATCAGGGAGGTCATCTGGCTTGCAATCAGCGTTTTCCGTCGCCCGAAAACATCGGCGACAACGCCGGAGGGGAGTTCAAAGCAGAGGCTCACGATATGGAAAATACTTTCGAGCATCCCGATCTGCAGCAGCGAAAATCCACGGAGTGCGAGCAGTGCAACCCACGAAGCCGCCGCAATCTGAAAATAGCCGACCGTGGTCATAAGATATAAAGTTCGTATTTGTTTTCTGGTATTTTTCTCAGACATAAAAAATCTCCTTGTCAAAATATAGTAAAATTCTGATGGGGAGATACGTGCATTTTCTGTGTGATTTTAAGAATACAAGATGTGAAGTTTACTTAAAAAAGAGCGCACTATCCCCATAAACAGCTGAAACATCGCCATTTGTGAGGTGAAGAAACTGGTTTTTCCAGATCATAGTGCTACTCCTTTTGTAATCATAATTTTTTATCAGAATACCACCGGAAACGGAAAAAGTCAAAGAAAAATTTTGACAAAAATAAAAAAACTATTGACTTTCAAGTATACTTTAATGCTACAATTTTTCAACAATACTGAGGAAACGAAGGTTTCTGCGGAAAGAAAGGGATATTTTAACATGAGTGTAGATGTAACAAAAATCGACGAATTATGGATTGCATGATGCGCCTTCCGGAGAAGGACGGAGAACTGGATTTGG
>ENA-OQJH01000352-OQJH01000352.1-human-gut-metagenome-genome-assembly--contig:-NODE-352-length-26286-cov-2.107726_pt1 | contig 26286 bp, 26 predicted proteins | sample MGYA00242597_ERZ504763 | MGnify/ENA primary metagenome ERZ504763 (study PRJEB26092, sample SAMD00036359) | human gut metagenome | host: Homo sapiens | study: EMG produced TPA metagenomics assembly of...
GACTGCATTATGACAAAAAAATCGGATAAATATTGCCGTTATTTACCCGATAGTAATTCCCTAGTTAAATCAATAAATCCAAAATTGTTAACCTTAAAAAGAAAATTTTTTATAGGTAAAGAAAAACTATTTTTTTACACTTAAAGAAAAGACTTAAGCTTTTTTGCATTATAAACGTCTTTTTTATGATTCCATTCTCTTCATTCGGTACTAATTCTATTAGTTGGAATTCCGAAGAAGATTTATTCTCAGTACAGTATGAGAATGTTACAGTTAAAGATATTTTAGATTATATCGAAAAACATAGTAAGTATATTTTTATTTACTCTGCTAATGTTCAGAAAAATCTGAATAACAAAGTCTCCATTTCAGTTTCCAATAAGAAAATAGACGCTGTATTAAAAGAGTTGTTCTCAGAGACAGGACTGAATTATAAGATGTCGGGAAGACAAATTACTATTTCGGTGCCAGAAGCTCCTAAGGTACAGCAAACTACACAACAAAAGGGTATTAAGGTAACAGGTAACGTTTCAGATGAAAAGGTGAGCCTTTGATTGGTGTAACAATCATTTTGAAAAATGATTCCACAGTGCATGCATTGACAGACATGAATGGTAATTATAGTATTATTGTTCCTGAAAGAAAATCTGTGCTTTCTTTCCGTTATATTGGTTTTGTTCCTAAAGAAGAGATAGTTAATAACCGGAAGGTTGTTAATGTACAAATGGTAGAAGATGTTGGTCAATTAGATGAGGTTGTAGTGGTTGCCTATGGCGCACAAAAGAAAGAGTCTGTTGTTGGTTCTATCACAACGATTGAACCTGCTAAGTTAAAGGTTTCTACTACTCGTTCAATAAGTAATAATCTGGCTGGTACAGTTGCCGGTGTATTAGCTGTGCAACGTTCTGGTGAACCGGGATATGATAATTCTTCTTTTTGGATTCGTGGTATTAGTACATTCCAGGATGCCGGACAAAACCCATTGGTTTTGATTGATGGTATAGAACGCGATTTGAATAATATTGATCCTGAAGAGATAGAATCTTTTTCTGTGTTGAAAGATGCTGCTGCAAGTGCTGTTTATGGAGTGCGGGGAGCTAATGGTGTTATTTTAATTAATACAAAACGCGGACAAGTTGGTAAACCTCGTGTGACTGTAAAGGCTGAATTTGCAGCTACACAGCCAGTTAAACTTCCCGAGTATTTGGGTGCGGCAGATTATATGCAGGTTTTGGATGATATCTTGATGGATACAGGACAACAGCCTAAATATACAGATCGTATTGCAAAAACTCGTGCAGGTTATGATCCTGATTTATATCCGGACGTGAATTGGATGGATGCAATTGCAAATGATTATGCTTCGAATCAGCGTGTAACAGTAGATATTTCTGGTGGTACAGAGACATTACGTTATTCTTTTGTTGCTGCTGCGTATAATGAACGTGGTATTTTGAAACGTGATAAAAGCTATGATTGGGATCCTACTATTAAATTGCAACGTTATAACGTTCGTTCTAATGTGGATTTGAAATTAAGTCCTACTACGCAATTACGTTTTAATATTGGTGGATATTTGCAAGATAGAAATTCTACAACGAAAGATGTATCTCAAATTTTCCAGAAAGCGTTCGTTGCTGTACCTCATGCTTTCCCTGCACAGTATTCCAGTGGACAGATACCGACAACAGAGGAGCCAAACGTTTGGGCATGGGCTACTCAAAGTGGATATAAAAGAAGAAGCGACAGTAAGATTGAAACACTGTTTTCTGTAGAACAAGATTTGAAATTCTTACTTCCGGGATTGAAAGTAAAAGGTACATTCTCATTTGACAGGTTTTCTTCAGGTACTGTTTCTCGTGGAAAGACACCGGATTATTATGTACCTGCTACAGGACGTGATGATGAAGGTAATTTGATTATAGCATCAAAATCCAATGGTACTAATTTCTTGGATTACTCAAAAAGCGGTGAATATGGAAATAAGAGCGTATATATGGAAGCTACTTTGTCTTATGACCGCACATTCGCTGAGAAACATTCCGTCGCTGCAATGTTATTGTTTAATCGTCGTAATTATGATGATGGAAGCAAGTTGCCTTACCGTAATCAGGGATTGGCAGGACGTGCATCTTATACCTATTCGGGTAAGTATGTAGGTGAATTTAATTTTGGCTATAATGGTTCTGAAAATTTTGCCAAAGGCAAGCGTTATGGCTTTTTCCCTTCAGGAGCAATTGGCTGGATTGTATCAGAAGAGGCATTTATGCAACCATTGCGTAAGGTCATATCTAAATTGAAATTGCGTGCGTCCTATGGTCAGGTAGGTAATGCTAATTTAGGTGGACGTCGTTTTGCATACCTTTCTACAATTACTGATGATTATGCTACATTAGACATGTATAAATGGGGATTGGATAGCAGTTATGGTTTGACTGGTATGGCGGAAGGTGAGTTTGCCGTACAAGATTTGACGTGGGAAATTGTAAATAAGATGAATTTGGGGGTTGAGCTAGGCTTCCTGAATGGTATGATTGATTTACAATTAGATTATTTCGATGAACGTCGTAAAGATATATTTATGCCACGTGAATCTGTTCCAATGACAGCTGGATTTATGAAGCAACCTTGGAAGAATTTTGGGAAAGTAACTAATCAGGGTGTAGAGGTTACTTTAAATGTTAATAAACAGTTTGGCAAAGACTTATTTGTCAGCTTAATGGGAACATTTACCTATGCTCATAATGAAATAACAGAAAAGGATGAACCTAGTGCAGTAGTTGGTACTAACCGTGCTGAAACAGGACATCCGGTAGGGCAATTAACTGGCTATATAGCAGAAGGTTTGTTTACAGCAGACGACTTGAAGACGTAAGTACAGGTAAATTGAAAGAAGGAATTCCGACTCAAAGTTTTGTAGGTAAATTACGTCCGGGGGATATCAGATACAGGGATGTCAATGGTGATGGTAAAGTGGACGTATTTGATAAATCTCCAATCGGAGGAACAAAAGATCCGGAGATAGTATATGGCTTTGGACTGAATATGAAATATAAGAATTTAGATTTTGGAGCTCTCTTTCAAGGAATAGGCCGTAGTTGGAATATATTAGGATCAAGCATTATTCCGGGTGCCAATAGAGGAGTGACAGGCAATATGTTTACTAATGCAAATGATCGTTGGACTGTAGACAACCCAAGTCAGAACGTATTTATCCGCGTTGGATGACGGTATAAATAGTATAATAATCAACCATCTACATGGTGGCTGCGGAATATGAGTTTTTTACGTTTAAAAAACATTGAACTTGGTTATTCCTTACCAAAGAATTTGTGGAGAAATACTACAGTTATATCAGGCATTCGTCTTTTCGTGAGAGGAACAAATCTTTTAACATTCTCAAAATTTGATTTGTGGGATCCGGAAGTCGAAAATACTACAGGGGCTGCGTACCCAATTATGAAATCGTTATCTGCAGGTTTTGAAATTAAATTCTAATAATAGCGCATATGAAAAATAGCATATTAAAATTTATAGTACTAAGTATTATTACGACATTTACTTTTTCTTCTTGTTCTGATTATCTGGATAAGCAACCGGATGACCAGTTGGACTTAGAATCAGTATTTGAGAATAAAAAGAATATGGAACGTTGGCTGGCATATATTTATCGTGGTCTGCCTGAATATTATACTTATGATGGTCCCGATGCCATAGCTGATGAACTGATTCCTTCAGTTGGTTGGGAAGCGCAAGGATTTAAAGCCATTCAATATCAAAAAGGTAACTGGACAGCAGACAATCCCGGGGTAATTGCTTATTGGAATACTTATCCCAAATATATTCGTTCTGCTTATTTGTTTATAAAACATGCTCACCCATTGGAGGCTGTACCGGCTGAAGAAGTAGACTTTATGAAAGCTGAATGCCGTTTCTTTATAGCTTATTATAATTCTATGATGGCTATAGCTTATGGTTCAGTTCCTATTATTCGCGAGGCTAGTGAAAGTACTTCGCTGATGATCTGATGTTGAAACAAGAGCCGTTTTATAATGTAATTGATTGGGCGGATCAAGAAATGCTGGAAGCTTCAAAACAATTGCCTGCCACTCAAACTGAAGATAAGAAATATGGCCGTGTGACTTCTGTTGGATGTTTGGCAATGCGTGCGCGTATGTTATTATTTGCTGCAAGTGACTTGGTGAATGGTAATCCTGCATTGGCGAATATAAAAACATTGATGGAACTCCTATCTTTAATTCTGCACATGATCCGGAACGATGGAAAAGAGCAGTAGATGCTTGTAAACTGGTTATCGATGAGGCGGAAGCCGCTGGCTATCATTTGCATTATGAATATTTGGATAACGGTGATATTGATCCTTTTCTTTCTTATCAGAATGCAGTGATGAAGAGATGGAACGAAGCTAACAGAGAATTACTGTTTGTTCGCACAATGGATTCCGGTGGATGGTATGATAAAACTGTATTCCACGTGGTTTGGGTATTAATGGAGTGGGAGCGATCGGAATAACACAATCTTTGGTTGATGCTTTTTTCATGAGAAACGGTCAAAGGCCTATTATAGGCTATAATTCGGATGGTTCTCCTAAAGTTAACCCTGATGCTAATTATTCAGAGACAGGCTTTAGTACGCAAAAAGAGACTTATTCTACAAAGTGGCAGTATGGGTCTTCAGAAGGAGATCGTAATAAAGATGAAAATGTAGTTGTAGATGCCAATACCTATAAAATGTATTGTGACCGCGAACCTCGTTTTTATATTTCAGTACTGCATAACGAACAATGGCATATTGGTGGTAAGAGAAATACAGATTTCTATATGGATGGTAAAGACGGTGGTCCTTCTCATGACGCTCCGTGGAGCGGCTATCTGGTACGTAAGAGAGTAGACCCATCTGCAAATCCCAAAGAAGGCAGTGGAGATTATAAAAATCGTCATGGTGCACTATGTCGTTTGGCAGAGATCTATTTAAGTTATGCTGAGGCGTTGAATGAATATAGCATTGAGAAGGGGACTTATACTGCTAATCAAAATGAGATTTTGAAATATGTCAATTTGATTCGTGAGCGTGCGGGTATTCCTGAATATAGTGTTTCAGCTGAAGAAGGTAAGATAACAGCCCCATCAGATCCTGTAGAAATGCGCGAGTTAATTCGCCAAGAAAGGCGTGTGGAATTGAATTGTGAATCTGGACTTCGTTTTAATGATCTGCGTCGCTGGAAATTAGCCGAGAAAGTATTGGATGGTGATTTTTATGGCATGAATGCTTATATTAAAGTATCCGATGCGGACTATAGAAATAAATATTATACTCGTACAGTATATCAGACACGTAAATTTATAAGCTATTGGTGGCCTATTCCACAGGACGATATTGATAAGAATTGGAATTTGGTACAAACTCCTGACTGGACCGTCGGAAACCAATAAATAGTTATAATATTAATATATTGAATATAGATATGAAAAACGGATATATATTTAAGAAGAACCTTTTACGGTTCTTCTTCCTGACACTTGCTTCGTGTTTCATAGTAGCATGCAATGATGATGACGATGCTACTAATTCGCTCGACAATCGTACAAGTTTAGTTCTTACTCCTTCTGATTATGAAATAGAACTCAAGGAAGATACCCCGGATGAGGTTGCATTGACGTTAAACTGGACGGAAGCTGACCCAATAGGCTCTGACTATTATATTTCCTATCTTTATAAAATGGATCTGGAAAATAACAGTTTTGGAACAAACACAATGATAAGGGAGTATATTGATGATGATTTTTCTAAAAGTTATACTCATAAAGAATTGCAGAGTTTATTGGTGTCAAAGTGGAAGCAGCAGCCTGGTGATTTAGTAAAGTTACAAGCCCGTATTATCGGTTCTGTAGAAGGGCCTAAGTTTGTAAAACCGGAAGTTTCTACAGTTACTATAAAAGTAAAGATGTATTCTGAAAAGACTTTTGTAGCAGACCATCTTTATATGTCAGGCACAGCTGTTGATGGTGAAGATATTGAAATCTTGCCAATGGAAAGTCAGCCGAAGCGTTATGTTTCCATTTGTGACTTGAAGGCAGGTAATCTTCACTTCCCGATTGTTTGGAAAGATGAAATAAGATTAATGCCATCTCACCAGTTGCTGCAGAACAACAGATAACTGATGGAGCAATGGAAGCTAAAATTAAGGGGATAGATAATGCTGGATATTGGGTGATTCCTGAAGATGGGCAGTATCGTGTAGTGGTAGATTTTGAAACACGTACCGTTACTATAGGTTTGGCTAGTAATTTTATAGAAGCTGATAAATCTATATTGCCGGAACTTGTGTTAGCGCAGATGTAGAGATGACTCGCACGATAGAAAGATGAAAATCAATATGCGTTCCATGCAGAACTGCAACCAGGTACTATTTATTTCCCGATCTTGTTTAATGGACAGAAAGATATGGCTATTGCTCCGGAAGAATCAGGCGATTTTACAGATGGTACAGCAATGAATATCTCGACAATGAGTCCGGAAACAGCTGCGCTTGGTTATCATTGGAATATTAAGATTGCGGGTGTCTATCGTATTGTGATTAACATAAATACTAAAAAGGTTACGATTTACTCCCCCGAAACAGATCCTAAACCAATGGTTGTTTCGTGGACATGGAACAATAATACGGTGACTACCACTATTGAAAGAGTCTTTATTTGGGGACCATACGATGGATGGGCTAAAGATGGCACTGGTGATACAGGATTCACTATGGCTCATTCTATGACACCTAGTTTGGCAAATCCTTATTTGTTTATATACAAAGGAGCGGAGTTACCCAGAAAGAATTCCATTAAAGACAAAGATGGAAATGCACATCCAGGTGGATTGAACTTTAAAGTCGGACCGCAAAGTGCCGGTTGCTATACTTTTGGTTCAACAGCAGATGCCATCAGAGGATCTTATGACGGTTGCCTTGATATTGCAGAGAGTGACTACAATCAGAAACAGACTGTAGTCGGAGGCAATCTCATAACCGCTATGCCTTCTTTAGTGTACCTGTAGGAGTTAATTACATAGAATTAGATATTAAAGAACTGACAGTATTCTTTGATAAGAGATAATCAAGCAGGATAAAATTAAGAGTGCTATATCAATCTCGTGATTTTTATATGAATAAAGAGAACAATGATATAGCACTCTTTAAAAAAACAATTAGTAGTATGGTTATAAGAAAGATAAGTTATTATAGAGTAATTGTGTCTCTTTGTCTGTTTATGTTCCTTTTATCTCCTGTTTTCGGAGACGAGAATTCAGCCGTTTCATTTGATAAGGAACTACCGGAGAATAACATAGTTACGATTCAGCCTGATTCTTTGCGTATTCTTCATAACCCGCTTACAGGATGGGTGCTCTATGCAAGTATGGGAGTGGATGCTGCGGATTTTTGGGCACAGTATGACCATATGTATATTCCTGAACTGGGACACAATGTTAGTGTGACAGATTATGCTCATACGCTTTATATTCGCGCTAGTTGGACAGATTTTAATCCACAGGAAGATGTATATGGTTGGAAAATTGATTCTAATTTGAGAGCATATATTGAAGGAGCTTATCAGCGAAATATGCGCTTGGCATTTCGTGTTGTAGTTGACAGTCGTGATAAGAGAACGGAATTTACTCCTCAATTTGTAAAAGATGCCGGTGCAAAAGGATTTATGAATAAAGGTAAATGGTCACCTTATTCTGACGATCCTGTTTTTCAGAAGTACTATACTAAATTTGTGAAGGCCCTGGCTAAAGATTTCAACGATCCTTCGAAAGTTGAATTTATAGATGGATTCGGACTTGGGAAATGGGGAGAATATCATACAATGATTTATTCAACAGGTGATGATACTCCAAAGAAAGCAGTTTTCGATTGGGTGACAGATATATATTCTCAAGCTTTTGATAAAGTTCCAGTAGTAATTAACTACCATAGATGGATTGGTGCGGGAAAAGATTGGGTAGATGATGAACATTTTGCTGCTGACAGTGAAGAAATGTTGGAAGAAGCAATCAAGAAAGGATATTCATTGCGTCATGATGCATTTGGCATGACAACCTATTATGGCAGTTGGGAGCGTAGGTTCGCAAAAAAATATCGTAATATCTGCCCCATTATTATGGAAGGTGGCTGGATTGTCAAATCACATAGTTATTGGCAGGATCCTAGAGGATATCGTAAGGATTCACACGAGGACGTAAGACGCGGTGAGTTTGATGACAGCAAAGAGGCACATGTCAATATGATGGATTTCCGTTTTGGCGATACAGAGTCTTGGTTTAAAGATGCTTTTGATTTAGTACGCCGATTCCTTCGGGAAGGCGGGTATAGGCTCTACCCCAGTGAGATCTCTTTACCGTTAGAAGTCTCTAAAAAAACAACTCCGACTATTAAACATTGCTGGAACAATTTGGATGGGGGTACTGTCCTACTAATATTCCGCAATGGAACCAAAAATATAAAGTAGCTTTCGCTTTGCTCGATTCTGAAACGAATGAGGTGCGATATACATTTGTGGATACGAATACTGATTTATCGAAGTGGATAAAAGGAAGTCCCGCTGAATATGTATTTGAGCCGGATATGTCCAAAGTTGAAACGGGTACTTATGTTTGGGCTGTGGGCCTGGTTGACCGGAGTAATAAAGATCTCATAGGCTGGATATTGCCGCCAAAGGGGATATATTGGATTCGGGCTGGTTAAAATTGTCGAAAGTAAGCATAAAAAAATAAGAGCTATAGGTATGAAGATTAATTTTCAAAATATGTGCAGTTTGAGAAAAATAAGTTGTGGGCTTATTTTTCTATGGCTATATCATTAGTCGCTTGTGGCAGTGATAATGATGAAGAAGGAGGTGGTAATGGTGATGATGGTTTGGTAGAAGATACTTCTATTCCTGGAAACAGCATTGTCACGGTAAAGCAGAATCGAAATATCATTTTGCATAATCCTCTTTCCGGATGGGTATTATATGCGGGTATTGGTGATGGTTTATCTTCCACATTCTGGCAGGATTATGATAATTTTCCGTCATCGGAAGGCACTGTAAAGGTCTCTGATTATGCAAATACCTTATACCTTCGTGGTGCCTGGGCTGATTTTAATCCTGAAGAAGGAAAATATGCATGGAACTCCGATTGTGATACCCCTTCGGCTAAGCGACTGAAGATGTTGATAGAGGGAGCTAAGCAAAGAAATATGAAATTGGCCTTTACTTTTGTGGTGGATAGTCGTGATAAGCACTATAATTTTACTCCGAATTTTGTAAAAGAGCTGGCGCGAAAGGATATGAAACACAAACAGGTTCAGTAAAAGTATGGTCTCCCTATCCGGATGATCCTATTTTCCAGAAATATTATGAGAAATTTATCAGGGCTTTGGCTAAGGATTTTAATGATCCCGACAAAGTACAGTTTGTAAGTGGTTCAGGATTTGGAAAATGGGGAGAGTATCATAGTGTATGGTACTATCAGGTGCGTGAGTTGGGAAAACCGGAGCTGCGACTCGTGTAGGCTGTTTTCGATTGGGTGACAGATTTATATTCTCAAGTATTTGATAAGTTCCTGTGTTTGTAAATTATCATCGTTGGATAGGTACAAGTAAGGAATGGGACGGCAATAATTATGATAAAGATACTGAAAGATTAATAGGAAAAGCAGTAGCTAAAGGATATTCATTACGTCACGATGCGTTTGGTATGAAAACTTATTATTCTACTTGGGAACGCAATTTTATAGCCAAGTGGAAGTATCTCGTTCCTGTAGTAATGGAAGGTGGCTGGGTGAAAAATTCTCATGGAAACTCGATTCAGGGAGATGGATATGCCAATTATGCAGAAGTACGTCAGGGTGAGTTTGATGAGGCTAAAACAGCCTGCGTCAATATGATGGATTTACGCTATAATTCAGACTTTCGCAATGGAGAAACTTATTCATGGTTTAATGAAGCTTTCCAATTAGTTAAACAATTCTGTACAGAAGGAAGCTACCGTTTATTTCCGGACAGAATTTCTTTGCCTACAACTATCTCTAATGGTAAACAGATTGAAATAGCGCACCGTTGGAATAATTTTGGTTGGGGATATTGTCCGACGAATATTCCCCAGTGGAAGAATAAATATAAAGTGGCTTTTGCTTTATTGGACACCAAGAATGATAAACCGAAGTATGTATTTGTTGATGGAGAACCGGAAGCTTGTGATTGGGTGAAAGGTACGGCTAAATCATATACGTTTACAACCCGGATTGAAGGCGTGGAGGCAGGTAAATACATGTGGGCTGTTGGGATTGTTGACACGGCAAAGCAGAATGAGATTGGAATTCACCTTGCTGTAAAGAACAATGTAACATCTGCCGGATGGTTGAAGTTATTTGAAGTTACCGCTCGGTAAGTCATAGTCAATTGCTACGAGATACATTAATTGTTGGAAATGAATGTATTGGCAGGTCATAGTTCTCCGGTTCGTTGGGGATATATCTCCAAGATGTTAGCCATATATATGCTACGTATTGGATCTATATATGCTACGTATTGGATCTATATATGCTGCATATTGGATCTATAGATCCAACGTGTTGGGCATATATCTCCAATGAACTGATTGTAAGTAACTGGTACTTAGGTAAATGATAAGTGTATGGAATGGCTGGAATAATTATTTGCTTACGTATTGCTTGATATACATCTGAAAACTAGAAATAATAATTAACTGACGAAAACATTGATGAGAAAAAAAGTTTGATTTTGGGATTGTGCCTATTGGGAGTCACACATTCTCTTTCGTCAAAAGATAAAAAGAGTATTCCTTTGTATAAGGATGCCAAAGCTCCAATTGAAAAACGTATTGATGATTTAATATCGCGTATGACATTGGAGGAAAAGGTTTTGCAGCTAAACCAATATACATTGGGACGAAATAACAATGTGAATAATGTTGGCGAAGAAGTGAAAAAAGTACCGTCAGAGATTGGTTCTTTGATTTACTTTGATATAAATCCAGAGTTGCGTAATAGTATGCAGAAAAAAGCGATGGAAGAATCTCGTTTGGGCATTCCCATCATTTTTGGCTACGATGCTATTCATGGATTTCGCACCATATATCCTATTTCGTTGGGGCAGGCCTGTTCATGGAATCCGGGATTGGTAGAACAGGCATGTGCGGTATCTGCACAAGAAGCCCGCATGTCTGGGGTTGATTGGACTTTTTCTCCCATGATCGACGTGGCACGTGATCCTCGATGGGGACGTGTAGCCGAAGGATATGGTGAAGATCCTTATACAAATGGAGTGTTTGCCGCTGCTTCGGTGCGTGGGTATCAGGGAGATGATATGTCAGCAGAGAACCGTATGGCTGCTTGTCTGAAACACTATGTAGGTTATGGTGCTTCGGAGGCTGGGCGAGATTATGTTTATACCGAAATTTCAGCTCAAACTCTTTGGGATACTTATCTATGCCCTATGAGATGGGAGTGAAAGCTGGTGCGGCCACTTTGATGAGTTCTTTCAATGACATCAGTGGAGTACCGGGTCAGCTAATCCTTATATCATGACCGAGATATTAAAGAAACGCTGGAAACATGACGGGTTCATTGTGTCTGACTGGGGGCTGGTGGAACAGTTAAAGAATCAGGGATTGGCCGCTACAAAGAAAGATGCTGCTCGGTATGCTTTTAATGCGGGGCTTGAAATGGATATGATGTCTCATGCCTACGATCGTCATCTGAAAGAGCTTGTAGAGGAAGGTAAGGTAACAATGGCACAAGTTGACGAATCAGTTCGTCGGGTATTGCGTGTAAAATTCCGTCTGGGTTTGTTCGAACGTCCTTATACTCCGGTTACTAATGAGAAGGATCGTTTTTTCCGTCCGCAAAGTATGGCTGTGGCCGCTCAACTGGCAGCAGAATCAATGGTGTTGTTGAAAAATGACAATCAGATATTACCACTTACAAACAAAAAAAAGATTGCCGTAGTAGGTCCAATGGCAAAAAATGGTTGGGACTTATTGGGTTCCTGGTGCGGACATGGAAAAGATACGGATGTGGAAATGCTCTATGATGGGTTGACTACCGAGTTTGGAGGAGACGCCGAATTACGTTATGCAATGGGATGCAAACCGCAGGGCAATGACCGTTCAGGTTTTGCTGGCGCATTGGACGTTGCTCGTTGGTCTGATGTAGTCATTGTTTGTTTGGGCGAGATGCTTACCTGGAGTGGTGAGAATGCCTCCCGTTCTACGATTGCTTTGCCACAGATTCAGGAAGAATTGGTGAAAGAGCTAAAGGAGGCTGGTAAACCTGTTATATTGGTACTTCTAATGGACGTCCCTTGGAGTTAAATCGCATGGACCTCTTTGTGATGCTATATTGGAGATATGGCAACCGGGAATAAATGGTGCGCGTTCAATGGCAGGAATTTTATCCGGACGTATCAACCCTTCCGGTAAACTAGCCATGACGTTCCCTTACTCCACAGGACAAATTCCTATTTATTATAATCGCCGCAAGAGCGGACGCGGACATCAGGGATTTTATAAAGATATAACAAGCGATCCGTTATATCCGTTCGGGCATGGATTAAGTTATACCGAATTTAAGTATGGCACTGTTACCCCTTCTGCTACTAAGGTGAAGCGTGGCGATAAACTGTCAGCAGAAGTGACCGTCACCAACACCGGTTCCCGCGACGGAGCAGAGACTGTTCATTGGTTTATCTCCGATCCTTATTGCTCTATCACCCGTCCGGTGAAAGAACTGAAACACTTTGAGAAACAACTTATCAAAGCCGGCGAAACGAAGACTTTCCGTTTCGACATCGACCTGGAACGTGATTTCGGTTTTGTCAATGAGGATGGTAAACGCTTCCTTGAAGCCGGCGAATATCATATTCTGGTACAAGGACAGACCGTTAAAATAGAACTGATAGACTAAAAATGTAAAGAACAAAAGTGTGTGAAGAGCTGATAGCTAAGTTGGTTTTTTACACATATTATATTAACACAGAATCACCATGAAAAAGAAAATAGGAGGCATAGGTTTATGTATGCTATGGAGCATATTAACCTGTGCACAGACAATCACTCCCCAAGCCGAACAACGTGCGAAGGACATTGTATCAAAAATGACTTTGCAAGAGAAAATAGAGTATATCTCCGGATATACCAGTTTTTCTCTGCGTGCCATTCCCCGTTTGGGAATACCTGAAATCAAGTTGGCTGACGGGCCGCAGGGAATTCGTAATCATGCTCCCAAGAGCACTTTATATCCTTCCGGAATACTTTCCGCTTCTACTTGGAACCGGGAATTACTTTATAAGTTAGGGCAAGGCTTGGGACAGGACGCCAAGGCAAGAGGAGTTAATATTCTGCTTGGTCCGGGCGTGAATATCTATCGTGCTCCATTGTGCGGCCGTAACTTTGAATACTTCGGTGAAGACCCTTACTTGACAGGTGAAACGGCGAAACAGTATATCCTGGGAGTACAATCGGAAGGAGTCATTGCTACAATCAAACACTTTGCTGCCAACAACCAGGAATGGAGCCGCCACCATGCCAGCTCTGACATAGACGAACGTACTTTGCAGGAAATCTATTTCCCGGCTTCCGGAAAGCTGTACAGGAAGCCAATGTCGGCGCTGTAATGAACAGCTACAATCTGTTGAACGGTGTCCATGCCACCGAACATAAATGGCTGAATATTGATGTCTTGCGCAATCTTTGGGGCTTCAAAGGTATTCTGATGTCGGACTGGACTTCTGTATATTCCGCCGTAGGCGCTGCTAACGCCGGACTTGACCTCGAAATGCCGAAAGGACGTTTTATGAATTTGGAGAATCTGTTGCCTGCTATCAAAGCCGGCACAGTGACAGAAGAAACCATCAACCTGAAAGTACAACACATCCTGCAAACTCTGATTGCTTATGGTATGTTGGATAAGGAACAGAAAGACAGCAACATCGCAGAGGATAATCCTTTCTCCCGCCAAACAGCTTTAGAACTGGCGCGCGAGGGTGTAGTCCTGTTGAGGAATGAAGGAAACTTGCTCCCGCTGAAAGGAAAGACAGCCGTGATGGGGCCTAATGCAAATTTGATTCCTACCGGTGGCGGCAGTGGGTTTGTCACTCCTTTTTCTACCGTCTCAGTGGCTCAAGGCTTGAAAGAATTGAAGAAAAAGAATCTGTTACTATTGACGGATGATGTGATTTATGAAGATATTGTCCATGAGTTTTATACTGATGCTAATCGTCAGATGAAAGGCTTCAAGGCTGAATACTTTAAAAACAAGACCCTTTCGGGACAGCCTGAAGTAATACGCACGGAATCCTCTGTTGATTATGACTGGGGATATGGAGCACCTTTGGACGGCTTTCCGACAGATGGATTCTCTGTCCGTTGGACAGCCTGCTACATGCCACAAACTGACGGTCAGTTGAAACTTCATATCGGTGGTGATGACGGTTATCGTCTGTTTGTGAATGACAAGCATATTACGGGAGATTGGGGAAATCATTCCTACTCTAGCCGTGAAGTTGAACTGCCGGTTGAGGGTGGTAAGGAATATCGTTTCCGGATTGAATTCTTTGATAATATTTCTTCGGCCATCATTCGTTTTAATGCTTATAGCCTTAATGAGGCGAAACTTCGTCAAGGATTGGCAAAGGTGGATAATGTTGTGTTCTGCACAGGTTTCAATAGTAATACCGAAGGCGAAGGCTTTGACCGTCCGTTTGCCTTGCTCCGCTATCAGGAATTGTTTATCAAGAAGATTGCGTCCATGCATCCCAATGTTGTGGTTGTGCTGAACGCCGGTGGCGGTGTGGATTTCACCAACTGGTATGATGCCGCAAAAGCGATTCTTATGGCCTGGTATCCGGGACAGGAAGGCGGCCAGGCGATAGCTGAAATCCTGACCGGTAAGATTTCTCCAAGTGGAAAGCTACCGATTTCTATCGAGCGGAAATGGGAAGATAATCCGGTGCACGGCAGTTATTACGAGAACTTAAAGGCGGAGATTAAGCGTGTAGACTATTCCGAAGGTGTCTTTGTCGGTTATCGTGGATACGACCGTTCGGGAAAAGAACCTTTCTATCCGTTTGGCTACGGTTTGTCCTATACTACTTCGTTTATAGTAATATGGCTGCGGAGAAAACGGGTGAGCATCAGGTTACCGTTAGCTTTGATATAGAGAATACAGGTAAGATGGATGCTTCGGAAGTGGCACAGGTGTATGTGCATGATGTACAGTCTTCTGTTCCCCGTCCGTTGAAAGAACTGAAAGGATATGAAAAGGTATTCTTGAAGAAAGGGGAGAAGAAGCGGGTTTCTGTTGTGCTGGATGAGGATGCGTTCTCTTTTTACGATATGAATCAACACCGCTTTGTAGTGGAAAAAGGAGACTTTGAGATCTTAGTCGGGCCTGCTTCCAGTCAATTGCCTTTAAAGGCTACAGTTGAACTGTAATGACCGAATGATAAACAAATAAATATAGAATGAAAAAACACTTTTATTGGGAGCGTCTCTGTTATGTTCCGTTTTTATAATGGCAACAGAGATTCCTTTTCAAAAAGCAGAAATAAAGTCTATCATGCGAAAGGTGGCGGATTGGCAGATTGCCAATCCACACCCCGCTCCTGAACATGACGACTTGAACTGGCCGCAAGGTGCTCTTTATGTCGGCATGGTGGATTGGGCGGAATTGGCTGAAAAAGAAGACAATGATGATACATATTATAAGTGGCTTACCCGTATAGGCCGACGGAATTGCTGGCAGCCGGACAAACGGTTTTACCATGCTGATGACATCGCTGTATCACAGTCCTTTTTGGATTTATACCGCAAGTACAAAGACGAAGCAATGATTATCCCTACGCTCGCCCGTACGGAATGGATTGTCAATCATCCATCCGAAGGTAGTTTCAAGCTGGTGGAGGGAGACTTAAAGACCTTGGAACGTTGGACTTGGTGTGATGCTCTCTTTATGGCTCCCCCTGTATATGCCAAACTGTATATGCTGACCGGAGAGAAAAAATATATCAAATTTATGAATCGTGAGTATAAAGCGACTTATGATTACCTGTTCGATAAAGAAGAAAACTTGTTCTACCGTGACTGGCGTTATTTTGATAAGCGCGAAGCCAATGGTAAGAAAGTCTTTTGGGGACGTGGCAACGGTTGGGTGCTTGGTGGTCTGGTTGAAATATTAAAGGAACTGCCCAAGAAAGATAAGAACCGCAAATTCTATGAGGAATTATTTGCAAAACTGGCTACCCGTGTTGCCGGATTACAGCATCCGGACGGTTTCTGGCATGCCAGTCTTTTGGATCCTGCCTCTTATCCATCACCGGAAACGAGTTGCACTACTTTCATTGTCTATTCCATTGCTTATGGAATAAACGAAGGTTTATTGGATAAGGAAATTTATCTTCCTGTAATGATAAAAGGCTGGAATGCATTAGTCTCGGCTGTGGAACCGAATGGGAAACTGGGTTATGTGCAGCAAATCGGTGCCGACCCGAAGAAAGTGACTCGTGACATGACGGAAGTTTATGGAGTTGGTGCTTTTTGATGGCAGGCAATGAAATTTATAAAATGGCGAGATAATCTGTTCCCTCTGTGAAGATAGTAGACAATAATCATAAAAACGCTGTACTGTGATGAAAAAATTCTTATTGACATGCATAGCCGTAGCTTGTAGCCTTGTGGCTGTAGCCGAAGAACTGCTCATCGAAGCTGAAAGTTTCAGCCAGCGAGGCGGCTGGGTGCTCGACCAGCAGTTCATGGATCAAATGGGTTCGCCCTATCTCATGGCACATGGTATGGGCATCCCTGTGGCGGATGCTACGGCAGAAATCAACATTCCCCAGGCGGCACTTACTACGTATATGCCCGTACTTACAACTGGACTTCACCTTGGACCGATGCCGCAGGTCCCGGAAAATTCCGCCTGGCTTTAGGCGCAATTGCTGAAAGCTACATTAGGACATACAGGTAATTCCTGGCAATGGCAATTTGCCGGAAAGACAGTATTGAAAGCAGGGACTACCACCCTTGCGCTGAAAGACCTCACCGGTTTCGACGGTCGTTGCGATGCCATTTACTTTACGACCGATGCGAACACGCAACCCGCTACCTGGGATACGGCAGAGACAGCGGCACTTCGTACCCGCCTGCGACAACAACAGACGGTGCCCGCTCATCAATACGACTTTGTGGTAGTAGGAGGGGGAATAGCCGGAATGTGTGCTGCCGTATCGGCCGCCCGATTAGGTTGTAAGGTAGCACTAGTGAACGACCGTCCTGTATTGGGCGGCAATAACTCGTCGGAGATTCGTGTACATCTCGGTGGTATCATCGAAATGGGGCCTAATCAGGGATTGGGTCGTATGATACGTGAGTTTGGCCATGAGCGTTCCGGCAATGCCCAACCGGGCGACTACTATGAAGACCGGAAGAAGGAAGACTTTATAGATGCCGAAAAGAACATTACCCTTTATGCTTCTCAGCGTGCGGTAGCCGTGAAGATGCAAGGAGACCGCATTGCGTCAGTCACTATCCAGCACATCGAGACGGGCGAACAAACTGAACTTACTGCTCCTCTCTTTAGCGACTGCACAGGTGATGCTACCATAGGCTATTTAGCCGGTGCCGATTGGGCTATGGGGCGTGAAGGTCGCGATGAATATGGCGAGAGCCTTGCTCCCGAGCAACCCGACTCATTGGTGATGGGGGCTTCTATACAATGGTATAGTAAGGATATGAAGAAGAAAACCTCATTCCCTCATTTTGAATATGGCGTGCGCTTTGACGCTGAAAACTGTGAGCCTGTAACCATGGGCGAGTGGAAATGGGAAACAGGTATGAACCGCAATCAAGTCAGCGAAGCTGAACGTGTACGCGACTATGGACTTTTGGTGATATATTCCAACTGGAGCTATCTGAAAAATCACTATAAAGACCATAAGAAGTATGCCAACCGTTCCCTCGACTGGGTGGCGTATGTTTCAGGCAAACGTGAATCACGCCGTCTCTTGGGCGACTACGTACTGTCACAGGACGATATAGACAAGAATGTGGCGCACGAGGATGCTTCGTTTACCACCACTTGGAGCATCGACCTTCACTTCCCCGACAGCGTGAACAGTGTCCGCTTTCCCGGCAATGAATTCAAGTCGGCCACGGTGCATCGTTGGATTCATCCTTATGCCGTTCCCTATCGCTGTCTCTATTCGCGCAATGTGGACAACCTCTTTATGGCAGGCCGCAATATGAGCTGCACCCATGTAGCCTTGGGTACGGTACGTGTGATGCGTACTACCGGCATGATGGGTGAAGTAGTAGGTATGGCAGCCGGACTCTGCCACAAGCATCGTGTAGAACCGCGCGACATCTATCATCATCACCTGTCGGAACTGAAGCAACTTATGCAAGCGGGTCTGGGCAAACGCGATGTGCCCGATAACCAACGCTTCAACGAACCCAACAAATTGTTGGAAGTTCCGGGAGCTTACATCAAACCGTAGACAAACTATGAGCAAAAAAAATATTATTACGATATTTCTATCGGCAATATGTACCTTGCCGCTTTGGGGAGGACAACAGTATTACGCTTTTCTGAAAGGTGACACGCTACGTATGGGCAATAACTATATGGAACGCGTCATGCTGTGGAATAACGGTGCGCCTGTTACCATCAGCCTTACTGACAAGCAACACGGAAAAAACATTCCGGTACAGGGCAAACAACCCGATTTCTCGATTGTGAAAGGTATCCCTACGGACGCCACATTCACCGTGAACGAGATACCGACGAATGGCATCCACGCCAGTTATCTGCAGGCTACCGTGGCTTGCACTATCGGTTCGCTGAATATAGAGCGTCGCTATCGCATTTATGCAGACTGTCCCGCCATTGCTTGCGATACCTATCTGAAAGGGCAAGTGGAACTTATCAGAATAAGGAGGATAACCGCTCTAATGCCGACCGTAAAAATATAGAGCACACGGCCGATATGGCTACGGGGGTGAAAACTCCCACGCTCGACAGGTTGCAACTATCCGGCAATCATTGGAGTGCCCGCACAATCGAGTTTTTCGACTACACCGATTGGAACGACAATCTGGTGACCGGGCGTACCTGGCTTCCTTACCGTCGCAATACGTATCGTGGTAATTTGCTTTTTGCTCATGACGTAGTTACGCGTCAAGGCTTCTTTTTTTTGAAAGAGGCTCCTAGCAGCAGTACTCAATTACATTATCCGGGTTCTGACTTCGTGGCGGACTTTAGCGATTTTATGGTAGTGGGGCTGGGCATTGCGTCTCATGATGTAAAGCCGGATAGCTGGACCCGCGTTTATGGATGCGTTACTGGTATCTATACCGGCGGCGAGCAAGAAGCGCTTACTGCCTTGCGCCTCTATCAGAAACAACTGCGCCACCACACCGCCGCACAGGATGAGATGATTATGCTCAATACCTGGGGCGACCGTAGCCAGGATGCCAAAATAGATGAGGCTTTCTGTCTGGCAGAACTAGACCGTGCCGCACGCATGGGCATCACCCTCTTTCAACTGGACGATGGCTGGCAGAGCGGAAAAAGCCCTAACTCAAAGACTGCCGGAGGTAGTTTTAAGGATATCTGGAAAAGTGGCGATTACTGGACGCCCAACCCTACAAAGTTCCCTCATGGACTGAAACCTATTGTAGAGAAAGGCAAGAAATTGGGTATTCGCATCGGATTATGGTTCAATCCCAGCATACAGAATGATTTTGCCGATTGGCAAAAAGATGCGCAAGCCATTATCGGGCTTTATAAGAAGTACGGCATCTGCTGTTTTAAGATAGACGGCCTGCAGATACCTACCAAGACAGCCGAACAGAATCTACGCCGACTGTTTGATACCGTGTTGGAGCAAACCAACTATGAAGTGATTTTCAACCTCGATGCCACTGCCGGTCGTCGCGGCGGGTATCACTATATGAACGAGTACGGCAATATCTTCCTGGAAAACCGCTATACCGATTGGGGCAACTATTACCCTTATCGCACCTTGCGCAACCTCTGGATGCTGTCTCGCTATGTACCGGCGGAGAAGATGCAGATAGAGTTCCTTAATAAATGGCGCAATGCCGACAAGTATGACGCTGCCGACCCTTTTGCCCCCGCCCGTTACAGTTTCGATTACCTCTTTGCCATCACCTTGGCGGCACAGCATTGGCTTGGATGGAAGCTTCGAACCTGCCCGAAGAGGCTTATATTACGGCATCTCTACTCAAGAAATACCAACCCTTGCAACTCCGGTTCATCAAGGCGTCATACTGCCCATTGGTGAAGAACCTTCGGGACGTTCGTGGACCGGATTCCAATCGACCGTCTCCGGCACGCAAGGCTATCTTGTAGTTTACCGCGAAGATAATGAGCAAGCCAGGGGAACTATTGACACTTGGCTTCCTGAGGGTAAGAAAGTTACTTTTACCCCTGTAATGGGAAGTGGCAAAAAGTTTGCCGCAAAAGTCGGCGCACAGGGTAGAGTAAGTTTCGAGCTAAATGACAAGAACTCTTTCGCACTCTATCAATACGAAGTAAAACCATAAAAAAGGCGGCTATCTGCATTTTACGCTAATCACGAATGATATGTTAACTTCTGATTCGCAGAGTGTTATGATGTGTGGAGAGGAGCATTAATATCTCTGCTGTTGGATGTTAATAGTTGAGTTGTCAAGTATTAATAGTTGGGCGGATAGGTATTAATAGTTGAGACAATGGGTATTAATAGCTGATAAATGGAATATTAATATAGCAATGACAAATGAAATAAAATAGGGAACTATGATAAAAAGTGTACGTTTTCTTCTTCTCCTGATAGCATTTGTCTCCATGCAGATAGTTGCATGGGGGCAGCCACAGGAAAGACTGGTTCAAGTGCAGGTCACTCCCGACCACACCAATTGGCTGTATAAACCGGGAGAAAAAGTGAAATTCAAAGTGGCGGTATTGAAATGCAATATCCCGCAGGATAATCTGGAAGTGCGCTATGAGATTTCGGAAGACATGATGAAACCTCATCAGACAGGCAAACAGCCTTTGAAGAATGAAAAGCTTGAAATTAACGCAGGGACTATGAAAAAAGAAGGGTTCCTGCGTTGCCGCGCTTTCGTCACTTGCCAAGGGCGTGAGTATGAAGGCGTGGCTACCGTCGGCTTCTCTCCTGAGAAATTGCAACCGACCACTCCGTTGCCTGCCGACTTTCTGGAATTTTGGAAAAGTACCAAAGAAGCCGCAGAAAAGTGGGCATTGGAACCGATAATGACTTTACTGCCGGAAAGGTGTACAGATAAGGTGAACGTATATCATGTCTCCTTCGCGAACAATGACTATGCGTCCCGTATGTACGGCATCCTTTGTGTTCCGAAGCTTCCGGGAAATATCCGGCGATTCTGAAAGTGCCGGGTGCAGGTATCCGTGCCTATAACGGAGAAGCCGAACGTGCCGGAAAAGGTTTTATCATTCTGGAAATCGGTATTCACGGCATTCCGGTCAATTTGACGGGAGATGTGTATCACCGGCTTTATAACGGTGCTTTGAAGAATTACCACTCGTTCAATATGGACAATCGGGACAAGTACTATTACAAACGGGTTTATACAGGCTGTGTGAGAGCCATTGATTTCATTTACACACTTCCCGAATTCAATGGTAATTTGGCGACCTTTGGAGGAAGCCAGGGCGGTGCGCTTTCCATTGTGATTGCCGGACTCGATGATCGTGTCAAGGGATTGGTTTCTTTCTATCCAGCCTTGTGTGATATGGCGGGTTATACCCACGGTCGTGCAGGCGGTTGGCCGCATATGTTGAAGGATGAGAAGAACCGGACACCGGAAAAGATTAAAACCGTTCAGTATTTTGATGTGGTGAACTTTGCCCGACAGGTCAAGTTCCGGGATTCTATACTTTTGGTTATAATGATATGGTCTGTCCGCCTACCACCACTTACTCCGCTTACAACGTGATTAATGCTCCGAAAGAGCTGTTTGTAGCTGAGACGACCGCTCATTATGCCTATGCCGAACAGTGGAGCGCAGCCTGGAACTGGGTAATGAATTTCCTGAAAAATAAATCGAAATAGCACGGATTACACGGATTAACACTGTTGTTTTACCTATTCTATTCTAAAAACCATGAAATCCGTATAATCGTGCCTGAACTTATTATATACACTAATTATAACAACATACTTAAATGAAAACAGGTGAGAAATTAAGTCTATGTCTATTGTTGCTAATCGTTTTTGCTGGAAGCGTTGCGGCACAGGAGCTGATAACGAATGTATATGGTCGCAACATCCATTCGCTGAATGGTAAATGGAATGCTATCATCGACCTGTACGACCAGGGGCAACGGATGAAAATCTATGAGAACCGGCAACCGGAAGGAAATATCGATTTCTACGAATACGCGTTTGAAGGCGGGTTGCGTCTTAATGTTCCGGGAGACTGGAACTCTCAATCGCCCGAATTGAAGTATTACGAAGGCACTGTATGGTATGCTCGTCACTTTGATGCCAAACGCTTGGCAGACAAACGCCAGTTTCTTTATTTCGGTGCTGTCAGCTATCGTTGCAAAGTCTACCTGAACGGAAAAGAGATAGCAGAGCACGAAGGCGGTTTTACTCCTTTTCAAGTGGAAGTGACAGACCTGTTGAAAGACGGTGACAACTTCCTGGCGGTAGAAGTGAACAACCGCCGTACCAAAGACGCCATTCCCGCTATGGCATTCGACTGGTGGAACTATGGCGGCATCACAAGAGATGTGCTGTTGGTGAAAACTCCCCGGATATTTATAGAAGATTATTTTATCCAACTGGATAAAAATGCTCCCGACCGGATAATTGCCCGTGTGCGTCTTTCTGATGAAAAGGCAGGTGAGAAAGTAACAGTTGCCATCCCCGAACTCAAAATCAACGCGGAGCTCACCACCGACGCGGAAGGAAAGGCGGAAACCGTATTGAATGCGAAGAAGCTGCAACGCTGGTCGCCGGAAGAACCGAAACTCTATGGCGTGACTGTATCTTCAAGTGCCGACCGCGTGGAAGAGCAAATAGCTTCCGTAATATCACCGTGAAAGGAACTGATATCTACCTGAACGGGAAGCCGACATTTATGTGCTGTATCTCTTTCCACGAAGAAATCCCGCAACGTATGGGGCGTGCTTTCTCGGAAGCCGATGCAGCTATGTTGCTAAATGAAGCGAAAGCGCTTGGCGTGAACATGATTCGCCTGGCTCATTATCCGCAGAATGAGTACACGGTACGCCTGGCGGAAAAGATGGGCTTCCTTCTCTGGCAGGAGATTCCTATTTGGCAAGGCATTGATTTTACAGACGATGATACCCGTAAGAAAGCGCAGAGGATGCTTTCTGAAATGATTAAGCGCGATCAAAACGCTGCGCGGTAGGTTATTGGGGTGTTGCCAATGAAACACAGCCTTCCAAAGAACGGAATGAATTCCTTACTTCCCTGCTCGAAACGGGAAAACAGCTGGACACTACCCGCCTGTATGTTGCCGCTTTCGACCTTGTGCACTTCAATAGCGAAAAACAGCGTTTTGTAATGGAAGATTCTTTTACTTCCCAACTGGACGTCGTAGCTATCAATAAATATATGGGCTGGTATCATCCGTGGCCTGTGGAACCGAAAGACGCTATATGGGAAGTCGTGACGGACAAACCGTTGATTATCTCGGAATTTGGCGGCGAAGCATTGTACGGTCAGTCTGGTGATGAGAACGTAGTCAGCTCTTGGAGTGAAGAATACCAGGCACGCTTGTACAGAGACAATATCCGTATGTTCGACAATATCCCGAACCTGCGTGGCGTATCTCCCTGGATTCTGTTCGACTTCCGTTCCCCATTCCGTTTCCACCCCACCAATCAGGATGGCTGGAACCGCAAAGGACTCATATCCGACCAGGGTATGCGTAAGAAAGCGTGGTATCTGATGAGAGATTATTACATGAAAAAGAGAAATAACCGATAAGTTTAGCTATATTTGAATGTGATGAAGCAATATAAGATTGTAGTGATTTGTATGTGCATACTGCTCCTTCTTGCCGGAGGAGTGTATGCGCAGCAAAAACGGTCAGGATACTTGCTATCGGCAACAGTTTCTCCCAGGATGCCGTGGAGCAATATCTGCATGAACTTGCCGAAGCCGAAGGCATTTCAACCATAATCGGCAATATGTTTATCGGCGGTTGTTCTCTAGAACGTCATGTGAAAAATGCCCGTGACAATGCTCCTGCCTATGCCTACCGGAAAATCGGTACGGATGGAAAGAAACGGGAAAAAGGCAAGATGTCTTTGGAAGCGGTGCTGGCAGATGAAGCCTGGGATTACGTCAGCCTGCAACAGGCAAGTCCTTTTTCGGGAATGTATGAGACGTATGAACCTCTCTGCCGGAACTTATAGAATATGTAAAAGCACGCCTTCCAAAGAAAACAAAGTTGATGTTGCACCAAACCTGGGCGTACGCGTCTACTTCCAAGCATAGTGGATTTAAAAACTACAACTGCAATCAACTGACCATGTATCAGGCTATTGCCGATGCAGTGAAGAAAGCGGCTAAGGCGAATAAGATAAAGATTGTCATCCTTCAGCACTGCCATACAAAATGCGCGCACCTCTTTCATCGGCGACCACCTGAATCGGGACGGCTATCATCTGGATGTGAAGATTGGACGTTATACCGCTGCCTGTACCTGGTTCGAACGCATCTTCAAACACAATGTAGTCGGGAATCCTTATGCCCCGGAGGGGTTGGATGAGGTGAGGAAAGCTGTTGCTCAGAAAGCTGCCCATGCAGCAGTAAAGCATCCGTATAAGGTAACCGAGCTGTCTATTACTAACTAACAATGGACATTGCCGCCTGTCTTGCAGCAAACCCCATGGTATTATAGATGACTTGACTCAAATGTAAATGCAGCACACCAAAGGCGATTTGATTGCTCGTGGTAACCTAATGGTGTACTGCATTTATTTTTCGTATATCGTATGGTTTACTCCATTAAGAACTGGCGTATGGGACAATGGCGTATACCCTCGTAGCTGTTTCCGCTGAATGTATCTTCTGTTATCACTATTTTGGGATAGTTGTCCTGTATCTTTAGCAGGTTTCCAAATTCTCTTTCTGCTGTCTTGTCGCTATCTATTTTTAAAGCGACCTGTATATATAGTTTTTCTCCATTCTTTCTCCGATAAAGTCAATTTCCTTATCTCCGTAATAGCCAACCTTAATATCGTAACCTTTGTATAAAAGGTGGTTATACACTAGATTTTCCAATATTTTGGCTTTGTCTGTAATGCGATATCCGATGACAATGTTCCGGATTCCCATATTTTCGAAATAATATTTCTCTCCTATCTCAAATACGCGTTTCCCAATTAAATCATACCGCTCTACCCGGTGGATAAGGAAAGCATTGTTTAAATATTCCGTATAGCTTTGTATTTGGTTAACTGATATGGTGGTATGTTGTGATTTTAAATAATCACTGATATTCTTTGACGAGAAGAGATTGCCTATGTTTTCGGATAAAAATTGAATCAGTTTCTCAAGGAACAAAGTATTGCGTAACTTGTATCTACTGACAACATCACGAAATACAATCGTGGAATATACACTCTTCAAATATTCATTGACCGTTTCATCTTCGAGAGGTAGATTTAATAAATAGGGAAGTCCGCCATAACGGCTATATAATTCGTAACTCGTTTCACTTTCAGTTAATCCGTGGAATTCAAGAAACTCAGAATAGGAGAGACTATATATTTTGAATTCGATATATCTGCCACTTAAATAGGTGGCGAGTTCTCCTGAAAGCATCTTGGCGTTACTACCTGTAATGTATATATCATTATCTTCATTGAGTAGGAGCGAACGGATGACTTTTTCAAACCCGGGAATATCTTGTATTTCATCGATAAAGATATAATTCTTAACTTTTTCTTTGCTATGAGAAATGATGTACGAGTGTAAATCTTCTGCTGTTTGTAGAGAACTGAATGTAAAATCTTCAAGATTGACATAGATAATATTCGCATCCGGTTCTTTTGCTAAAATTTCTTCAATAAGCTGGTAAAGGAGGAAACTTTTGCCTACACGGCGTTGCTGTTAACACCTTGACTACAGATTTTTGCATAAAAGGTTTTATTCGGTCAATGATAACCTTTTCTTTTTTTGAGGATTCG
>ENA-OQJH01000353-OQJH01000353.1-human-gut-metagenome-genome-assembly--contig:-NODE-353-length-26263-cov-3.176844_pt1 | contig 26263 bp, 32 predicted proteins | sample MGYA00242597_ERZ504763 | MGnify/ENA primary metagenome ERZ504763 (study PRJEB26092, sample SAMD00036359) | human gut metagenome | host: Homo sapiens | study: EMG produced TPA metagenomics assembly of...
TAAACCGTTCAATATAATATTGGATGTATCATTTTATTATTATTTCATATATCTTGTATTCAATGTTTCACTTACATTACAACAACGCATACTTCTGTTTATGAAGTGGAGCAGGGAACCATGGCAGAAAATAATGTTTACCGCGGTCTGATCCTTCGGGATGAAACAATTGTCACATCGCAATACGCTGGATCACTGAACTATTATGTACGCGAATCATCGAGAGTCGGATACGGAGATCTGATCTGTTCCGTCGATGAAAGCGGAAGCGTTTCCCAAAAGATTAATGATGTAAGTGCAGACGCCTCTAATCTGGATGCCGAAGGACTTTTAGAAATTGAAAATGATATTTCCGACTATGAAAATTCCTATCAGGCGCAGACATTTTATAATATTTATTCATTTAAAGAAAATATTGATTCTGCATTAAATGAAGCCTTAAGTCTGGAAGCTTTAAACGGATTATCGGATTATACATCCGCTGCCGGAAATGGTTCTTCCTTTCATACGATCACAACCGATACACCTGGGATCCTTGTTTATTACACGGATGGATTTGAAAATACGACCACGGACAATTTTTCAAAAGAACAGTTTGATGAAGCGTCCTATCAGCGCAATAATTTAAAACAGAATGTATCCGTTTCTAACGGGGATGCGGTTTATAAACTGATCAGCAACGAAGAATGGCATATTGTCGTTCCTATTACAAATACACTCGCAGATGAACTTGCAGATGACAATACTTTAAAACTCCGGTTTAATAAGGATGGTAAAACGGCATATGCTACCTATGTGATTACAGAAAAGAGCGGCGAAAAATACCTGATTTTAACACTTCGCAATTCGCTGGTACGTTACGCAAAAGATCGTTTTATAGAGATTGAACTGCTGCTTACCGAACAGACCGGACTGAAAATTCCAAATTCGGCAATTACAGAAAAAGAATTTTTTACCATACCGGTCAGCTACTTTATGAAAGGTGGGGATTCTGATGCCGATGGACTGCTTGTTTCGTCCACAAACAAAAACGGAAAGACAACAACAGAGTTTGTTTCGCCAACGATTTATTACACAACTGACGATTATTACTATATCGACAGTGAGAATGTTACTGCCGGAGACATTCTGGTAAAACCTGATTCGAATGAAACTTACCGGGTTGGCTCAGACACTGCAACCTTAAAAGGTGTCTATAACGTCAATAAAGGTTATGCTGTTTTCAAACAGATCGATATCCTTTATCAGAGCAAGGAGTATACCATCGTAAAAACCGGAACTTCCTATGGAATTTCCTTATATGACCACATCGCTTTAGATGGAGCGAAGATCAATGAAGATGATTTGTTAAAATAATGGAGGGAAAATGATATGTTAAAAGAAAATCTTGCCAATGTCGAAAAAAATATTGAACAGGCTTGTAAAAATGCCGGACGCAGCCGCGATGAAGTAACCCTGATTGCGGTAAGCAAAACGAAACCCGTTGAAATGTTACAGGAAATTTACGACGAAAACATCCGTGATTTCGGTGAAAATAAAGTACAGGAACTCTGCAGCAAGATGGAGCAGCTTCCATCAGATATCCGCTGGCATATGATCGGACATCTTCAGCGCAATAAAGTAAAGTATATTGTGGGAAAAGTTGAGTTGATCCATTCCGTGGATACATACCGCCTTGCAGAAGAGATTAACATTCAGGCAAAAAACAGAATGTGATCGTTCCAATTCTTGTCGAAGTCAATATTGCACATGAAGAGTCTAAATTTGGTATTTCCGCAGAAGATGCAATCCTTCTTGTGGAAGAGATTTCCAAACTTGAAAATATCCGTATCAAAGGACTTATGACGATTGCGCCTTATGTTGAAAATCCGGAAGATAATCGTCTGTATTTCCGAAAAATAAAGCAATTATCTGTTGACATAACTAATAAAAACATAGATAATGTATTTATGGAAATTCTGTCTATGGGAATGACAGGAGATTATATGGTTGCAATCGAAGAGGGCGCTACCATGGTGCGTGTAGGAACCGGAATTTCGGTGAAAGAAATTATAAACAGGAGTGAGAACATGGGAGTTCTTGATAAATTTTTAAATGTTATGCGTCTGAATCCTGAGGATGACGACGATTTTTACAATGAAGATTACGATTACGATGATGATTATACAGAGGACGAGCCAAAGCAGACATTCCGTCGCGAGAAGAAACGTGAAACAGTAGAAAAAGATTATGATTCAGATCGTCCGAAGGAGACTCCGGTAAAATCCTCATCCAAGGTAACGCCGATCCGTCCATCGAAAAAACAGACTGGTCCCGGCGGTATGCAGGTATGTGTGATCAAACCTACTTCTGTTGAAGATGCGAGAGAAATTACAGAGACTTTACTGGAGAACCGTACTGTTGTCCTCAATGTTGAGGGCCTTGACGTTGAGATTGCGCAGCGTATCATTGATTTTACATCCGGTTCATGCTTTGCAATCAGTGGTAATCTGCAGAAGATTTCAAATTACATCTTCATTATCACACCGGCATCTGTGGATATTTCCGGAGATTTTTTAAGTTTAATGGATTCATTTGAGACAAGGGGTATTCAGACCGATTTTTAATTATGAATGAGCAGGAACTTTGTAAAAAACGTCTGTTGGATCTTTCCAGACAGGCTGACCGAAAGGGAATCGTTTTATTCAGCGATTTCCTTAATTTAAATGAACTGAATATTTACCACCAGTGTGAATCCGAATTTGCCACAAAGACGGAGAGCTTTGGCGGGGTTTCCTATGCAGAGCGTCAGATAATTGCTTTTATTCCTGATGCTCTTTATTATGAATGGACATACCCGATTGCGGCATTAAAGGTGGAACCCGCTTATCCGAAGTTTGCAGAAAAATTAGGTCACCGTGATCTGCTTGGATCTGTCATGACACTCGGTATAGACCGCTCAAAGATCGGTGATATTCTGATGGGAGACGGCTGTTATTATATCCTGTGTGAGGAAAATGTGGCTCCATACTTTATGGAACAGCTCACAAAAGTTCGTCATACACTGGTGCGCTTAAGTGTTGTAAGTACAGACGAAATCAGTTCGCATCAGGAGATGATCGATAAAGATGGCATCATTACCTCAAACAGACTTGATTCTGTCATTGCCTGTGTATACCGTTTATCCAGAAGCCAGTCTTTAGAACTGATCCGCGCAGACCGTGTATTTGTAAATGGAAAAAATATTCAGACACCAACCTATATCTGCAAGCCGGATGATATTATATCCGTGCGCGGTCATGGGCGTTTTCATTTTATTTCCATCTCAGGAGAAACCAATAAAGGACGTCTGAAAATCAAATATCAGCTATACAAAAGTTAACAGAACACTCATATGCAAAAATGCAGAAACGGAGGAGTATTATGTCAAAAAGTATACCGGTTACAGATGGAACAAATGTGATCTATACGATTGAATTAAAAAAAAGATTTTGGGGATCTTTGTAAAGAACTGACCAGACTCAAAATCAGTCCTGACCAGAAACTTTGTATTGTCACAGATTCCAATGTAGCACCCTTATACGCAAAGGAAGTACAGGATCAGCTTTCTGCGGTATTTTCAAATGTATTTTTACATATTTTTCCTGCAGGTGAAGCAAGCAAAAACACGGATACCGTAGGTGCGTTATATCAGTTTCTGATAGAAAATCACTTCGACAGAAGGGACATCCTCTTAGCACTTGGTGGAGGTGTAGTCGGTGATCTGACCGGTTTTACGGCAGCAACTTACTTACGGGGCATTGATTTCATACAGATTCCAACTACACTGCTTTCACAGGTGGACAGCAGTATTGGCGGCAAAACGGGCATTGATTTTATGCAGTATAAAAATATGGTCGGTGCATTTTATCAGCTAAATTAGTTTATATGAACCTGTCAGTGCTTCATTCTCTTCCAGGAAACAGATTGTTTCCGGAATGGGAGAGACTATCAAGCATGGCTTGATCAAGGATGCTTCTTATTTTGAATGGCTCATCGCTCATGAAAAAGAGATCTGTGCATTAGATCCTGAAATTTAGAAGAAATGATCTACATAAGCTGTAATATCAAGCGTGATGTGGTCGAACGTGATCCCAAAGAGCAGGGAGAGCGTGCACTCCTTAATTTTGGACACACGATTGGTCATGCCATTGAAAAGCTTTCTGATTTTTCGCTTTACCACGGAGAATGTGTAGGACTTGGTATTGTTGCGGCATCTTATCTGTCCATGCAGCTTGGCCATATTTCAAAAGAAGATTTTGAGAAAATACAAAATGCTTTATCGCTTTTTGAACTTCCAACACAGATGGATGGATTTAACGCAGAAAAAGTTCTTTCCGCAACAAAATCCGATAAAAAAATGGTTGGAAACCAGGTTAAGTTTATTCTGTTAAAAGAGATTGGAAATGCTTATATCTACCGCGAGCTGACAGATGAACAGATTCTTGACGGTATCCGTTATGTCTGCCATTCCTAAAATGATTTCCAAAGAAATGAGGGCTCAATGAAACAACAATCTAAAACCATTCAAAAAAAAAAAGCTTTTTATCGGTATTTTATGCTCAGTCATTCTGATTTTTTTAGACCAGTTTACAAAATATCTTGCAGTACAGCATTTGAAAGATCAGATGCCTGTTGTTTTGTGGAAAAACGTTTTGGAACTCAGTTATTTAGAGAACCGTGGTGCAGCGTTTGGTATTTTTCAGGGAAAACAGTGGCCGCTTATTATTTTTACCGCGATTGTTCTGATCCTTATCATATATTTTTATCTGATGCGCATTCCTTCGGAAAAACATTTTGGCTTACTCAATGGAATCGCCATTCTGTTTTTTGCAGGTGCGATCGGTAACTTTATTGACCGGGTTACGCAGAGATATGTGGTTGATTTCTTTTATTTCAGACTGATCAATTTCCCGGTGTTCAACGTCGCAGACATTTATGTGACCGTTGCTGCCGTACTTTTGATCTTATGTCTGCTGTTTTATAAGGAAGAAGACTTTGAACGTATTCTTCCCACAAAAAAGAAATCATGATTTTTGTATACCATTGAATATACATACCAGAATGGAGATTTTATGAAACAGGAAACTTTCGAAATAGAGGCAGAATATGAGGGAGAACGCTTAGATAAATATCTAAGCGTTATTTTTGAGCAGTCAAAAACCTCTTCAAATGCACCTTCACGTTCTTTTTTTCAGAAACTGATCAGGGACGGCCATGTAAAAGTAAATGATTCTATAGCAAAAGCAAATTACCGTCTGCGTATGGATGACCTTGTATGTGTGGAAATTCCAGACGCCGTGGAAACACCGATTCTCCCGGAAGATATCCCGCTTGATATTTTATATGAGGACGATGACCTTCTCGTTGTCAATAAACCGAAAGGAATGGTTGTACATCCATCAGCAGGGCATTATTCAGGCACCTTAGTTAATGCGATTATGTTTCACTGCAAAGACAGTCTTTCTGGCATTAATGGCGAAATACGGCCAGGAATCGTGCACCGGATCGATATGGACACAACCGGTTCGCTCATTGTATGTAAAAATGATGAGAGCCATATTAAAATTGCAGAGCAGATCAAAGAGCACAGTGTCAATCGCAGATACCGCGGTATTGTATATGGCGTTGTAAAAGACGATGAAGGAACGATCAATGCTCCGATCGGCAGACATCCGACCAACCGGAAAAAGATGGCGATCAACGAGAAAAATGGAAAGCCGGCGATCACACATTATAAAGTACTGGAACGTTTTTCGAATTATACCTATATGGAATTTAAATTAGAGACGGGCAGAACACATCAGATCCGCGTTCATATGGCAAGTATCGGTCACCCGTTACTTGGCGATACCGTATATTCCAGTGGAAAAAGTCCGTTTAAAACGCAGGGGCAGACACTTCATGCCATGACGATCGGTTTTATTCATCCGCATACTAATGAATATATGGAAATATCGTCACCACTCCCAGAATATTTTTTGAAAATACTAAAAAGTTTACATTAAATTCCGAAAAATTGTTTTAATTTTTGAAAAAATGTAGTATAATTATACAAAAGAAACAGATATCATCATATGAAAACGAGGCGTTTTGCATGTATTGCACAAATATTTCGTAATATGTAAGATATTCTGCTGCAAAAGAAAGTGGGGGATTCCTATGTCAAATAAGATATATACCATTGGTCGTGAATTTGGAAGCGGAGGTAAAGCAGTTGGTGAGGCACTTGCCAACAGACTTGGCATCAAATTATACGACAAAGAATTATTACAGCAGGCAGCGAAAGACAGTGGCTTTTGCGAAGAGATTTTTGAAAATCACGATGAAAAACCAACCAGCAGCTTTTTATACTCACTGGTCATGGATACATACTCCGTTGGAAGCTACAATTCTTCACCGTTTCTTGATATGCCGTTGAACCATAAAGTATTCCTTGCACAATTTGAAACGATCAAAAAGATTGCAGATCGTGAATCCTGTGTCATTGTTGGCAGATGTGCAGATTACGCATTGGCAGATTATCCGGACTGCATCAATATTTTTATACATTCAGATATGGAAAACCGCGTCAAAGCTGTCAGCAAACGCCTGAATATCACAGAGAATAAGGCAAAAGACCTGATCCAGAAAAAGGATAAACAGCGCGCCAGCTATTATAATTATTATTCCAGCAAGCGCTGGGGTGATTCTACTAGCTATCATCTGACACTGGATGCCGGAAAGCTTGGTATTGACGGATGTGTCGACATGATCTTAAAATTCCGTGAAATTATGGATGCACAGAAATAAAATAGAAATATCCAGGAAAAAAGTCCCTGTTAAGGTGTATAGCCTTAATGGGGATTTTTTTATAAAAATGATAATTGCAAATTGATTAGTTTTGTTGCCGACACAGCGTATATTGAGTTAATAAGCTACAGACTATTTGCTTCCGAATACAACTATTCGTTAAACTTGTGTTTTGCGAATAGAAGAAATGACAATCAAACAACTAAAATACACTCTGCTACATATAAATTTATACAAACTTTATCATCAATGCATCCATACGAAAATCCCGTGTTAAGATAAATATCTGGTTAACAGGGATTTTCTGAATGACAGCCTGCAAATTAAATCTATATTATTTACATTTTACTTTTTTTACTACTGAATATGCGCCATATACTTTTTTACCTTTCACAGTTTTATATGCGCGTACTTTATAATAATTGCTATAATAGATTTCATAGCCGTCGGCCCACGGTACGCTGTCCCAGGACAACTTTAACGAAGCCGCCTGTACAGACATACTTTTAAATGTTCAACCTGCTGTACACCTGTATAAAGGCTCATATAACGGTAACTGCTGTATTCTTTTGTTTTTCCAGCTGTTTTATAGGAACGGAACCGGTAATAATAATAGCTTCCCTTCATCAGATCTTTGTGCTGATAGCTTGTTCCGGAAGTGTTTGCAATTACTTCGTAATCTCCGTAATAACCTTTTCTCACAGAGATCTCTGTTCCGGCAGCTCCGGCACATTTGCCGAATGTAATCGCATTATTTTTACCATCAAATGCCATTTTTATATTGTATGGTCCTGCAAAGCCGGACATTGCACTTGAAACATTTGAATATTCACTATATATTGTCTTTTTACCGACTTTCTTATATGCACGCAATTTATAGTAAACATAGGTATCTTTTTTATTTACTTTGTGCAGATAAGAAATGTCTTTCGTCGTTCCGATTTTTTTATAGGTTCCATAATAGGAATCGGCAGCATTTATCTCATAGCCGTCTGCTCCTGCCACTTCTTTCCAGAGCAGATAAATCTGTGTATCTCCGGCTGCAGATACAGATGAAAAATATGGAGCCGCTATACTAATCGTAAGCGATGATACTGTAGAGTAAGCACTATAATATGTTTTATTATTAACAGTCTTATATGCTCTGGCTTTATAGTAATACTGTTTGCCGAGTGTTACATTCAGATCAAATAATGTGCTGGACGTTGATGTATCTACTTTGCTGTATTTCCCATTCTGACTGGTGGACCGGTATAACTCATATCCGTCTGCCAAGGAAACACTCGATACATATACTCTTACGGTATCACTATTCTGTTGGTATACATTTACATAGGATGGTGCAGTTAAAGCATATTTGTAAGATGTCGGTTTGCTCATGGAACTCTTATTCTTTCCATTCACAGCCACTACCTTATAATAATAAGTCATATTATAACTTACCTTGGTATCTGTGTAAGAAGTATAAGAAGCTGTTCCAATCTTACTGTATGTTCCATTTTCTTTATCAGAACGGTAAATCTCATAGCTGTTTGCTCCACTACTACTGCTCCAGCTGAGTCTGATACCATCTGTGGTACTATATGCGCTCAGTGACGTTGGCGGCGCAATCTGTGGAACAGCTTTTACGGAGTCTGAATAATTCGTGTAAATATAGGTTCCATTTATATTTACATAGTCTCTTACTTTATAAAACTGAGGACTTGTCCACATTCCATCCTCTAAAACAGAGTACATTAAAGATGTACACTCCGTTTCATCTGAGTTGCCATTATTACTTTGAAATACCATAACCGTTGTGTCACCTGCTGTGGCAATCTGTGGTCTGGTTCCCGGAAGGACATATCTCATGATAATATCCTCATTCACGAGTACTCCGTTTTTTCGTACAGATTCCAAAGTATTTCCAGTCCATCCCGAAGTTTTGTTCTGATAAGATGTATCAATGACCTCATACTCTTCGTAATCATTCAAGTCTAAGGTTTCTATCTGCTGTTCCGCAGCTCCTTTGTAGGTATCTTCCGTTTCAGAAGCAGCTTTATTTCCGCCATAATAATAGTCCACGAATGTTTTTTTTTCATAACTTGCAATCTCATGTTTTGCAGAAAAAACAAATAAGAGAGAGGCCGTCAGCTTCATGCTGCCCTTTCCTTTGACCTGCAGATACTGATTGGTAATATCCCAGGTTACCGGTGCGGAAAGTTCCCCTTCGGCTCCAACAGAAAGTGCACCATTAATGCCGGCACCACCACCGATCGTAAAGGAAGGAGTAAATGCGATTGGCACATCTAACTGGATCTGTCCGGTTTCCATCAATACCTTTTTAACTGTTGCGCTGATCTCAATGCCAAATCCTGCTCCAACTTCAAAATAGACTGGTACAGGACCGACAACAAACTGCTGATTGTAACTGTATTTAAAATCTACTCCGCCAAGGATTTGCCCTGATACGGACGTAAGTTTTGTTTTTGACTCATCCCATGTTGCCTCGATATAACCGGCAATGTTTAATTCTGGTTCTTCCCATCCTTTTTTTAATGTAAAAGCCCCTGATTTTGATCCATACGCTTTGCATAACTTACTCAGTTCATCAACTCTGTCTGCTGTTTTGCAGGCTTCGTCAATTTTCTTTGTAAAATCATCCCATGTTTCGTCCGTTGATTTAAAATCAGTAAAACCGACAGCTATTTTTACTTTGTCATTTTCCGTTGTAATCGTAACCGGCAGACTTCCAATGCTGTATTCAAACTCTGTCCCACCAATGATCGGAACATCTCCCGGAACGGTAAAGCCGACTCCATCGCCAAATTTAAACTCTTCACTTGCCTCTTTATCATATCCGATGAACCCGGACGACTTTGATTTTATAAAAATGTTTGTCTTAACAGCCTCTGATTTTACATTGTTTTCACATACAACCTGTAAATAAACCGGTGTTTCCGGCTCAAATACGCTTCCCGGTTTTATGGTTCCTTTGGGAGAAGTCAGTGTCACAATGTTCGTTCCCTGATAAAGCAGATATTTTGTAACCTTATTATTTCCTACTTCAGCATTAATACTGTAAGATACCTCTGCATCTTCACCTTCTGTAAAATACATACGGCTCTGTAGTACATCTGATCTCGTCTGGTCTTGTGTCAGATATAAAGATTCTGCATACACCTTTGAAGTATTGGCACTGTTCTGTACATAAGAGGTTGTAACTCTGCCTTTCGTCAGTACTTCATACACCGTTTTCGAATTGTACTTATCAGCATTAATCTGAATTTCGTAATCACCATCATCTAAACTGAAAAATGCTGCACCGTTTTCATTTGAAGTTACTGTTACACCGCTAATTGTAACTTTTGCTCCTTTGACCGGCTTGTTTCCATCTTTATCATATACGACAACCGCACATTTATCACCTGGAACTGAAAAAGAACTTTCCGGGCGGATCAGCCCGTTCCCCGCACTGACATTTATACCATATAAAAATTATACTAAAATAATTCCAATCAAAATAAACCGTATACCACCCAGCATAAATCCTGTTATGCCAAATAGCATACCAAAATCATTTTCCTCCTTTCTTTCAAATTTCCTTTCAAAAAAATCAACCATTCTTACGATTTTCATCGTATGAGTTCATCAGAATCAAGAATGATCGTAAAAGGTCCGTCATTCACAAGGGATATTTTCATATCTGCTCCGAAAACCCCCTGTTCTACAACTGCAATCTGATTTTTGCAGTTCTCAATAATATAGTGATAAAGTTCTTTTGCCATGTCCGGTTTACCGGCATCTGTAAAAGATGGCCTGTTTCCCTTCCGGCAATCTGCATATAAGGTAAACTGTGATATTAATAACAGACTTCCATTCACATCCTTCAATGATAAATTTGTCTTTCCTTCAGAATCTTCAAAAATACGAAGTCCGATCAGTTTTTTTATCATTTTATCCGCAATCTCTTTCGTATCAGAATCGGATATGCCAATCAGTACCATAAAACCTTTTTGAATACTGCCCGTTACCTCATCATCTACGCGACATGCGGCTGAACATACGCGTTGTACTATAAATTTCATGATCCATATCTACTCCTTTTTCATAATTTCAAATCCATTTTTTATACCAAATTTCATAACCATAAATCCTACTATAAATTTAACATATTTTTAACAATTTGCATATACTTTCCCACATTAAACAAAAAAAGTAATAATTTTATCCTGCATCATCCGGATTAAAAATTAATATACCTTTGCCTTAAAATATTGTATAATAAAGAAAGTTCAGGAGGCCTGCATATGAAATTACAGCAATTATACAGCTACACGCGAAAAGCAATTGATCATTATCAGTTGATTGAGTCCGGCGATAAGATCGCCATTGGTATTTCCGGAGGCAAAGATTCTCTTACACTTTTATATGCACTGAGTGGTCTGCGCCGCTTTTATCCCCAAAAATTCGATCTGGTAGCTGTGACCGTAGATCTTGGCTATGAAAATTTTGATCTTACAGCTGTTTCAAAACTCTGTCATGATCTTGACGTCCCATACCATATCGTAAATACAGAAATAGCAAAGATTCTCTTTGAAGAACGAAATGAAAAACCCACCTGTTCCTTATGTGCAAAAATGCGCAAAGGTGCCTTGAATCAGGCGATAAAAGAACTCGGATGTAATAAAGTGGCATATGCACATCATATGGATGATGTGATTGAAACAGCATTTTTATCCATGATCTTTGAGGGACGCTTTTATGTATTTCCCCCAAAAACCTACATGGAAGATTCTGATCTTACCATAATCCGTCCTCTGATTTATGTATCTGAGGCAGAAGTAAAAGGATTCCGGAATAAGTATCAGCTTCCTGTTGTAAAAAATCCATGTCCGATGGACGGTAATACCAAACGCGAATATGTAAAGAAACTGATACAGCAGTTAAATATAGACAATCCGGGGGTTAAGACGAAACTTTTTCATGCAATCCAAAACGGAAATATACAAGGATGGCTGTCCGGTACCAATAATGCAATTTAAGCCTTATGTTACTTTTTTAAAATGGAGATCACAATGAAAGAAAAAGCATATTATGAAACAATAAACGTAAAGAATGAAGTAAAGTTAAGAAAACTATTAGAAACACTGCCACCCTTTTGCAAACAGTTTTTTATTGGCATTGAAGCAACAAGCTCTTCCAGGACAAAAATTGCATACGCATATGATATCGGGTGTTTCTTTGATTACCTGCATGCTACCAATCCGGTCTGTGCTAAAATGGATATTACAGATTTTCCAATCTCTATTTTAAATGAAATTACACCAATGGATATTGAGGAATATCTTTCTTATTTAAAATACTACGAAAAAGACGGAACGGAACACACCAATGACGAAGGTGGTTTGAAGCGTAAACTTTCTGCCTGCGCTCCTTTTATCATTATTATTACAAAAATGGTTTGATTGAAGATGATCCAACTGTTAAAGTAGACATGCCTAAAATACATGAAAAGAATATTATCCGTCTGGATGTCGATGAGGTGGCAAAGCTCCTTGACGAAGTGGAATCTGGCGAGAATCTTACTGCGAGACAGCAACAGTATCATGAAAAGACAAAAATCCGGGATCTGGCAATGATGACACTTCTTTTAGGAACCGGTATCCGTGTTTCTGAATGTGTCGGCCTCGATATGGAAGATGTTGACTTTAAAAATAACGGCATTAAAATCCACCGCAAAGGTGGCGCAGAAGTTGTCGTATATTTTGGAGAGGAAGTCCGCAGAGCTCTCATGGATTATATGGTGGAACGCCAGAAAATCACTGCAGCCGACGGAAGTATCAATGCGCTCTTCCTATCACTTCAAAACAAGCGCATAAGTGTCAGATCCGTGGAAAATATGGTAAAAAAATATTCCAAGCTTGTAACAACCTTAAAACATATTACGCCGCATAAACTTCGGAGTACCTACGGTACATCCCTCTACCGCGAAACCGGCGATATCTATCTGGTTGCCGATGTTCTTGGACATAAAGATGTCAATACTACCCGTAAGCACTATGCTGCACTTGAAGATGAAAGACGCCGGAGTGCTGCGAAATATGTCAAATTACGTGAGATCTGATTTCTGTGTATTATTAAAAAGTGCTATATGACATTTTATATCATATAACACTTTTTCTAATTCATAACAATAGAATGTTCATGGAAGATGCATTCTATTGTTTCATATATTATGTCTCCGGTAACAATATACTGTCAATTTTTTCCTGAATCCTGCGCTGTACCAGTTCTGCAATCTCATGTGTTTTCAATGAACCATATTCATCAAATAAAATAGGTTTCAGATAGTGTACCTGTGTTGTCACAGGTCCCAGATTAAAACTGTTAAAAACCTTATAGGAATCGATCAGGGCAACCGGTATAATCGGTGCCTTTGTCTTTAAAGCAATTTTAAAACTACCGGCCTTGAAATTGCATACGTTATTACGATTATTGAAATCGTACCCGCCTTCCGGAAAAGGATATAACGTTTCCCCTTTTTAACGTCTTCTGAAACTTCATTAATGATTGTAAGCGCCTGCCTTACATCCTTCTTATCCAGACGTTTTCCCTGCAGCAGATCGATAAATTCCCGAACGAGGATCGTATTGGATTTTGCACGATCCATGACGATAGAGCACGGTTTTTTATGGGTATAAATAATACCAAGTGCGTCATACTTTCCCTGATGGTTTGGATACATCATATAGCCGCCCTCTGACGGGAGATTTTCCAGACCATATGCTTTCGTCTTAATTCCACCAGTCGTTTTCATAAGGCGAATCACATGGCGCGCAAGCTCATATCGCTCTTCTTCTGAATATTTTTCAGGATGATCCGCTTCCTTATGCATCTTTGGAATCATATATGGTGCTCTGAAAAGGTTCATAAGAATTACATAAATAAACTTTAACATATCTTCAACGCTATCCTCCGTACCTGGCATATACCCTGAATATCACCACTTCCATCGGGATATTTTTATGCCGAATATAATTATTATAGCTTATTTTGAAGAAAAATACAACATCCCCACAGACTACTGTTTTGTTCCTACTGTTTTGTTGCTGTTTTGTTGCTGTTTTGCGCTGCTATTTGGGCACCTATTTTAAATATTCTGCTGAATAATATGGCACTGTCAGATATTCGCCCTCATGAATATCATCCGGAAAGATATGATTGATCATACATACCTCTTCTATATAAGCTGAGGTATCTTTATAATCATCGGTCATATAAATCCCTGCAATGTCATTTAACGTCTGTCCCGGGGTAATCTGTATGCTGGTATAATATTTATAGGCACTGGTTTCATCAGCCGCCTGTGCCCGGATCGTACCAAAACATGCGGAACACATTATTATAAATAGTACCATTGATAATGCGATCAAAAAAAACTGATTTCTGCTTTTTCCCGCTTTTTCTTCTGCTTCTCATAAACACCCTCCATCACATGCGAACATTTGTTACGAACAGCTGTTTGTATATCTGTATCATAATGCACGAACATTTGTTTGTCAAGTGAAAAATCGAACAAATTTTCGGAATATACGTTTGCATTTTCATTTGTTTTATGATAAAATAAATACGGGGCAGAATCATCCCTTTACAAGATTGATAAAATACATTTTATCGTATAATAGGAGGCACTTTATGGCATATGGCAAAATCAGCAGTAAGCAGCGAGAAATTTTAGAATATATCAAACAGGAAATTTTAAACAAAGGTTATCCGCCTGCAGTTCGTGAGATCTGCGAAGCAGTTCATTTAAAGTCAACTTCTTCTGTTCATTCACACCTTGAGACTCTTGAAAAGAATGGTTATATCCGAAGAGATCCTACAAAACCACGTGCCATCGAGATCATTGATGACAATTTCAACTTAACAAGACGTGAAGTCGTAAATGTCCCTATCATTGGTCAGGTAGCTGCCGGTCAGCCGCTGCTTGCCGTTGAGAATATCGAAAATTACTTTCCGATTCCTACTGAGTTTATGCCAAATGCAGAAACGTTTATGTTAAAGGTAAAAGGGGACAGTATGATTAATGCCGGAATATTTAACGGTGATAAGATTCTTGTACAGAAACAATCAGATGCACAGAATGGAGATATTGTCGTTGCGCTTGTAGATGATTCCGCAACCGTAAAAACTTTTTACAAAGAAGACGGTCACTTTCGCCTACAGCCGGAAAATGATACCATGGATCCGATCATTGTGAATGAATGTTCGATTCTTGGTAAAGTATTCGGTATTATGCGATTTTTAAATTAAGGAAAAGGCAGCTGATTGTTAACATGAAAATCAGCTGCCTTTTCGTTTATGTTCATAAAACTATTTACAAAACATATCACTATTTTTTACAGTTCATCCACACTGATCTCTTTCCCATCTTTCCAGATACGCTCAAGATCATAAAAAAGTCTGTCCTCTTTCGAGAAAATATGGATAATGATATCATTATAGTCCATCAGAATCCATGTAGAAGACTGATTGCCTTCCACCTGCCGTACTTTAAGATCTGCCTTATATAAAGCTTCATCTACCGCATCACGCATTGCCTGAATCTGATTCTGGTTCATTCCATCTGCAATGATAAAAAAATCTGCGATCGGTGAAATTTCACGGATATCAATTACTTTCACATCCTCTGCCTTCTTGTCTTCCAGTGCCTTCACTGCTATTTTACAATATTCTGCTGAAGTCATAAATCTACACTCTCCTATTATTTTTGTTTATTTTCCCGGCAATGGCTTCATACACCACACCAGAAAGGCATGTTTAAACTTGAAACATCAATCATGTTTTTTCCTGTATTGACGGTAAAAATCATAGGTCATCTTTGTTGTTGCATCGATACTTCCACCACGGCTGGATAGATAAGCCAGCGTATCATGCAGGATTTCCGCCATACAGACATCCAGATCTTCAAAAGCGATCTTCCTTATATAGGGAAGGTTTTCTGCCTTATCCCGCCCAGGCTCAATATAATCCGCAATATAAATGATTTTGTCTAAGAGGCTCATATCCGGTTCACCGGTCGTATGCACTTTGATTGCATGTAAAATCTGTGGATCCGATACTTCATATACCGTTTCCGCCAAAAATGCCCCTAATTTTGCATGCAGCAGATACGGGCTTTTATATTCTACCGGATTGATCAGAATGTGTTTTTTTTCACACATTTCTATTTTCTGATCATTTGGGATACACTTTGCACAGTCATGAAGTAATCCTGCAAGCATTGCCTTTCCATGGAATACTCATGTGCCATGGCAAGACAGCCCGCAGTGTACATAACACCTTTCGTGTGCTCATAACGCCCCTTATCCAGTTCTTTTTTTAACTTTTTTCGAATTTCATTTAATTCCATGATAATCTCCATTTCAGACCAGCTTATTGCGAAGAGATGCTGCCGTCAGATTTGCGCAGACATAATTGCATGTCTTATCATCTAATCCTCCTCATACAAATGATGTTCCTGAATATATGCCAGTACTTTAGGCGGAATCAGCGAAATATCTGTTTTTCCGCGTCTTAAAGCCGCACGGATCTCACTGGATGAAATATCTGTTTTTCCACCCTCGATTGGATAGATTTCAGCAGGAAATAGCTGTTTTAAGGCAGAAATCTTTTTCTCAACCTCCGACAAATCCATATCATCACGTACTGCAGCCAAAATAACTGCCTTCTCACAGATAATTTCAGGATGATACCATTTTTCTAAATAATCAAGGGAGTCAGCCCCCATAATAAAGAAAAAATCAATATCCGGACAAGCCTCTTTTAATTTTGTGAGTGTCAGATAAGTATAACTTGTCCCCTCTGCATCGATTTCCATTCGTGAAAGTTTAAAATATGGAATATCATAGATAGCCAGAGCTGTCATTTCCGCCCGGATATCTGCCGCTGTCATTTTTTTCTCGTCTTTATTGGGAGAATGTCCGGCGGGAATAAACCATACTTCATCCAATGCAAATTCTTCATACGCACTCTGCGCAATATTTAAATGTCCCTTATGAATCGGATCAAAAGAACCGCCTAAAATGCCTACCCTCTTTAAATGCTTTTGTCCGATCCTGCACTCTGCATCTTCCATATCAGCCCGGCAGTTCGTACTTGGTATTTTTCTTCGCCTGACGGAATAAAACGATCTTCTTTCCAATTACCTTCACAACCTCAGAACGTGTCCGCTCTGCAGTCACTGCAGCAATCTCTCTCGGATCATCAATACAGTTTTTTAATACAGCCACCTTGATCAGCTCTCTCTTTTCTAATGCTTCGTCTAACGCTGTAATGATCTCCGGTGTAAGGCTTGCTTTTCCAATATGAAAGATCGGATCCATCGTGCTTGCACATCCGCCAAGGTATGCACGCTGTTTACTTGTTAATGCCATAACATTCCTCATTTCCGCACCGTTTCCCAGTGCCATTAATATCACATCAGTTTCTTATTATTTATAATAATCAAATTCAAATCCATACATACGCACAGTATCGCCATCTTCGATTCCCTGGGCTTCTAATTCTTTTAAAATACCCTGTTCCTTCATAAACTTCTGGAAGAATAAAAATCCTTTTTCAGAATCGATATTGGTATAACCAAGCATTTTTTCGATCTTTGGTCCCTCAATCTCAAATGCTCCATCTACCGCCTGTGAAATCGTATAAGGCTCATCCTTAAAGAATCGCAGTGCCGGATCAAATTCAGGCTCATAGATCACCGGCTCGCTGTCGCAGTGATCGAGCAGCTCCTGAACATGATACAGCAACTCCTTTAATCCCTTTCCGCTGACTGCAGAAATCGGGAATACACGGATTCCGTCTTTTTCGAACTCCTGTCTTAAAGACTGGACGATCTCATTCTCATCACCGTACACCGCATCCATCTTGTTTGCTGCAATCACCTGCGGCTTTTCTAAAAGTTTCGGATCATATGCCTCTAATTCCTTCATGATAGCACGGATATCTGCGATTGGATCACGTCCTTCGGTTCCGGCTGCATCGACCACATGGATCATGACTTTTGTACGCTCAATATGACGCAAAAACTCAAGTCCGAGTCCGACACCTTCAGATGCCCCCTCAATGAGTCCCGGAATGTCGGCAATGACAAATCCCTTCGCACCATCTAAGTCTACGACACCAAGGTTTGGCTGTAAGGTTGTAAAATGGTAATTGGCGATCTTTGGCTGTGCATTGGTTACCCTTGACAATAACGTTGACTTTCCAACATTCGGAAAACCGACCAGACCGACGTCCGCGATCACCTTTAATTCCAATTTTACTTCCAGTTCAATGGCATCTCCACCCGGCTGTGCATATTTCGGCGCCTGCATGGTAGATGTTGCAAAATGCTGGTTTCCAAGACCGCCGCGGCCGCCTTTTAAGATCACCTGTCTGCGGTTGTCACCGGACATATCAGCAATTACTTTTCCGGACTCTGCATCTTTGATCACAGTTCCTGCCGGAACTTTTAAGATCAGATCCTCGCCGTTCTTTCCATGACAGTTGCGTTTTCCGCCTTCTTCTCCCGGCTGTGCGGCAAACTTTCTTCTGTGACGATAGTCGGTAAGCGTATTTAAACCGTCATCGACCACGAATACGATATCACCGCCGCGGCCGCCGTCTCCGCCATCCGGACCGCCGTCCGGCACATATTTTTCCCTGCGGAAACTGACATGACCATCCCCGCCTTTTCCTGATTTTATAATAATTGTTGCTCTGTCTGCAAACATATTTTTCTACCTCAAATTTAACAAAAACACGTACATAAAGCAGGTTCAACCTGACTTTGAATACATGTGAATTACCTGTCACATTCTTAATACAAATAGAACCCGGCTATCACATCCATCTGCGATGGATGTGCCATCTGTGATGGGTGTTCATAGTCGGGTCCACAGTACATCTTATTCAGCTACTGGATAAACGGAAGCCTGTTTCTTATCTCTTCCTTTTCTTTCGAATCTTAAGATACCATCTGTTAAAGCAAATAATGTATCATCTCCACCGATACCTACATTAACGCCCGGATGAATCTTTGTTCCACGCTGTCTGTATAAAATGTTTCCAGCTTTTACAAACTGTCCGTCTGCTCTTTTTGCTCCTAATCTTTTAGATTCGGAATCACGACCGTTCTTTGTAGAACCAACTCCCTTTTTATGAGCAAAAACTGAAGGTTCATATTTAACATGTCTTACACCTCCCTGAATTTTAGAATGATATAATCATTTCCATAAGTGTTTTGTATTCCCTGCAAACCTAAAACCAATGACTTCATAAGTAGATCGGCATCATGTCCTGCCGGGGAAGAAAACGATAAGCTTATCTTTCCTGTCTCCTCATCCGAATCAGTGGAAAAGGCATCTTTCGTATATAAGCCGAGACTGTTTACCGTATTGATGACCAATGCGGAAATCCCTGCACATACAATATCTTCGCCTTCCTCTGCATATCCGGCATGTCCAAGACACTCAAAGCCTAAAAACTCGTTGTCACGGTTTCTGAAAATCGTTATCTTTGTCATAACAACTTTCCCTGTCGATTACGCGTTGATCTTTTCAATCTTAACCTGTGTAAACGCCTGTCTGTGACCGTTTTTCTTGTGATAGCCAGTCTTTCTCTTGTACTTGTAAACGATAACTTTTTTACCTCTGCCCTCTTTTACGACAGAAGCCTCTACAGAAGCGTTTGCTACATCAGAACCAACTTTGATACCGTTGTCAGATACAGCTAAAACCTGATCAAAAGTTACTTTCTCACCAGCTTCTTTTCCGAGCTTTTCAATGGTAATGATATCGCCTCGGATACTTTGTACTGTTTACCACCTGTTGCTATAATTGCGTACATATGGCACCTCCTATTATCATTACTCGCCAGTTATGGTGCCTTCTATCTGTGATTGATACAGTATAGACGGACTTTCAGACCTCACTGTGCGGCATACTTCGTTACTTTAGCATATATTTTTTGTTACGTCAACCATTTTTTACAAATTTATAAAATATTTTTATCTGAAAGCAAAATAAACCAGCACCAGCGCTCCAAGCACGATACGGTACCATCCAAATACCTTAAAGTCATGTTTCCGGATATAGGACATCAAAAAGCGGATGACAACAATGGATACAAGAAACGCAACCACTGTTCCAACTCCCAGGATCACAAGCTCTGCCCCGGTAAATGCGAATCCAAATTTCAAGAGTTTTAAGAGGCTCATGCCGAGCATAACCGGAACTGCAAGGTAGAACGTGAACTCCGCAACAGCTACACGGGAGACACCGATGATCAGTCCACCTATGATCGTTGCACCGGAACGTGAAGTTCCAGGATGATGGAAAGAACCTGAAACAATCCGATCATAAATGCAGTCTGGTAGGAAATATCCGCAAGTGTTTTGATCTTTGGCTCTCTTGTCTTATTCCAGTTTTCAATCAGAATAAAGGCAACACCATAAAAGATCAGAGCGATCGCAATCACAACCGGTGTGTGAAGATGTGCTTCGATATAATCGTCAAATAATATTGTGACAGCCGCTCCCGGAATACATGCTACCACTACTTAAACCATAAAGAAAAAATATCTTTTACTTATCACAGGCTTCGCCTTATCCTTAAACTGGAACGGAAACATCCGGTTCCAGTAGAGGACTACAACCGCAAGGATCGCACCAAGCTGAATGATAATAAAAAACATTTCCTTAAAGGAATCACTTGCGTTTAGCTGTAAAAATTCGTCCACTAAAAGCATGTGTCCGGTGCTGCTGATCGGGAGCCATTCCGTGATTCCCTCCACGATTCCAAGAAAAATTACTTTTAAAATCTCAATAAAACTTAAATTCATTTTTATTCTCTCTATACTTTCTTAATTTTGATGATACTCAAATGTCCGTAAAATGTTCCAGATTGTGTCAGGACAAACTCTCCCGCAGTGATTTTTTGATTTTCTTCCGCGTGACCTCAACAAGACCGAGTTTTGTCATCTCAACGATCTGCGTTGGTACCGGATCTTTTTTCAGTGCCGCTCCAAAAACATTTAAAAGTTCACTCTCTGCCGACTTTGCTTCCAGATTGATAAAATCAACAATGACAATCCCTGAAATATTGCGCAGCCTTAACTGTCTTGCAATTTCTTCTGCAGCTTCGATATTTACTTTAAGGAAGTTTTCCTGCATTTCCTTTTTGGCAATGTTTTTTCCGGTATTTACATCAATTACCGTCAGAGCTTCCGTCGGCTGGATAATAAGGTATGCACCTGACTTTAACCATACTCTCTCCCTCAATGCATCGTGAAGCTGTGATGTGATCCCGCTAAGTGCAGATAATGAAACCATTTCATCTTCATAATAGCGGATTTTAAGACCATGTCCGGTGAGTATTTCATCTACCCTGGATCTCACACTGCCCCCGGTTACAAGCTGTTTTGCACCGACACCATACATGTTACAGATTGTCTCAAAGATTTCTCTGTCATCCGTCACCACTTCCCCCAGTTCTGTTTCATAAAGTCCGTTTAACATCTTCTGCCACGGCTGTTCCTCTTTATGTACCAGAGAATAGCGGATCAAATATTTTGCGCCTGAGATGATTTTTTGAACTTCTGCCTCAAGCTGTGCCAATTCCAAAAGCAGTTCCTCTTTTGATGCCTGCGCAGCATTGGTACGGACGATCACACCATATGGAATCTGTTCTTTGCCTGAAAGAAAATCTTCTACGATCTTTAACAGTTTTTCTCTTTTCTCTTTTGGCAGCTTGGAAGATGCACCGATTTTTCGTTTTCCAGTCGTAAGGATCACATATTTTCCGGTAAACGTAAGGTTCGTACTTACGGAAGGATCCTTCGTCTTTAATGCTTCTTTTACCACCTGAACTAAAAGTTCATCCCCTGCACAAATTGCTTTTTTTTCTGATTGTTTTTTGGTAAAAACCGGATTTTTCAGTTCCTGCAGCGGCAGGTAACAGTTCTGTCCCGGTGCGATGCAGACAAAGGCAGCATTCAGATTTTTTACAACATTTTCTACCCTGCCTATATAAATATTTCCAAGCACAGATGTCCCGGTCATGGATTCCGTGGTCACTTCGATCAGTTTTTGTCTGGCATCACAGAGTGCCGCAATGCGGTATTCTTTTTTTTCGATTTCTGTTGTTGTAATAATAAAACGGTTCATATTACCCGATCACTTCCCCCATTTTCCCAAGGGAAATAAATCCATCTCCTGCCGGATTCATGGCATAGACATCCCTGCGGTGAATCTGGATCGCATTCTGGTCATAAGTATATCCCATTGCCTGAAACATTGCTTCTAGTACAAGTTCCGGCTTTAGGTTATCCGTACTTCCTGTGGATACTTTTAAATAAAATACCGGTCTGCCGTCTCTTTCTGACACATCAAATGCATATACAAGCTGCTTTAAATCCATGACTTTTTCGCTTTTTTTCGTCTGTTTTGTGATCAGAAATTCTTCTTTTTCCGTAAAATACTGACGGATGCCATCTGCAAAAGTTCTAACGTCTGCAGCCGGTTCATACCCTTCTTTAAAGTAAAGGTCATAGTCCGCCGCTGCAACCATGGACATTGCTGTTTTTGCATTGTCCGGCAGCTTTACATACTCTGTGACTTCCACACCTTCCACCATGGTATCATTCAGTGCCTTAATAGACGCTTCGCTTGATCTGGTAGAATTTACTTCAATATCAAGATACTCTCCATCACTGGTGATTCCGACACCAAGCGGTGCCGCAAAAGACATGATCTGGTGCGGGGAAAAGCCTTCCGAGTAGCAGATATCAATTTCTGCCCTGCGCATTGCCTTCTGAAAATAACGCATAATATCCAGATGTCCGATAAAACGCATCACACCGTATTTACGGAATTTAATCCTTATCTTTATCATAATGTCAACCTTACATTAACCCTTTCTTCTTTCACATTAAGTATCTCATGTAAAACGTTAAATATCTTTTTTAACGCTCTGCCATACATACCCCTGTTTTAAACTGGGCGGCACCACATCCGGAGCAGCGCATCCTGCAGTTTGGAGTCACATTCTCTTCCATGGCATTTTGCCATTCGCGTTTTAAGAATTCTTTCGTCACGCCGGTATCAATGAAATCCCATGGAAATACTTCATCAAGTGAGCGCTCTCTTTTGGTGTAAAAATCCATATCCACGCCACATTCCGCAAATGCATCCAACCATCTCTGGTAATCAAAATATTCGGACCACGCATCAAATATGCCGCCACGCTCATAAACCGTGCGGATCACATTTCCGACCTTGCGGTCACCGCGTGCTAATACACCCTCTAACACCGTCACATCAGCTTCATGCCAGTTGTATTTGATGCTTTTACGGTTTAACTGCTCTTTTACCGTGTCATTGACCACTTTCGCACGCGCAATATAGTCCTCCGGGTCATGCATGGATGCCCACTGGAACGGTGTAAAAGGCTTTGGCACAAAAAACGATGTTGAAATTGTGATCTGGCATTTCCCATTCCGCTGATCTTTTGGAATCTCATAATAACGTACCGCAATATCGTTTGCCAGTTCCGGGATCGCCTTCATATCCTCTTCTGTCTCGGTCGGAAGCCCTAACATAAAGTAAAGCTTTACCTTATTCCAGCCACCTTCAAATGCCATTCCGGCACCTTCTAAGATAACCTCTTTTGTAAGACCTTTATTGATAACATCCCTGAGACGCTGGGAACCAGCCTCCGGTGCAAAGGTCAGACTGCTTTTCTTGATATCCTGCACTTTTCCCATAACATCTAAGGAAAATGCATCGATACGCAGAGATGGAAGAGAAATATTGACACCTTTTCCCTTAAATTCCTCAATTAAAAATGTCACAAGTTCCTGTAACTGTGAGTAATCGGAAGAACTTAAAGAGCTTAAAGAGATCTCTTCATGTCCGGTTGACTTTAACATCTGGTACGCAAGTTTTTTTAAACGTTCCACATCTTTTTCACGTGTCGGACGGTAGACCATACCCGCCTGGCAGAAACGACAGCCACGGATACAGCCTCGCTGGATCTCAAGAACCACGCGGTCCTGTGTTGCCTTGATAAATGGTACAATCGGTTTTTCCGGATAAACTGCCTGCGTCATATCTGTAACAATCTGTTTTGTAACCGTGCGTGGCACATCCTCATACACCGGTTCAAATCCGGCGATCGTTCCATCCTCTTTATAGCTTACTTCATATAAAGATGGTACATAAATACCAGGAATCTTGCGGCCTCATGAAAAAAATCCTTGCGCGAAGCTCCTTCCTGCTTCATTTTTTGTACAGATCCAGCAGTGCATCATAGGAAATTTCGCCTTCTCCCATATAAAACAGATCAAAAATTCCGCAATCGGTTCCGGGTTATAGGTACATGGACCTCCGCCAATTAAGATCGGATCATTTTCCGTCCTGTCTGCTGCCTCGATTGGAATCTGGCTTAGATCTAAGATCTGTAAGATATTGGTATAACACATCTCGTACTGTATCGTAATTCCCAAGAAATCCGCATCCTTTACCGGCTGTTGCGACTCTAAAGAAAATAACGGGATATTCTCTTCTTTTAAAATTGCATGCAGATCCGGCCATGGGGAATAGACGCGCTCACACCAGACGTCCTCTCTTTTATTTAACATATCGTATAAAATCTGGATACCAAGATGTGACATTCCAATCTCATAAACATCCGGGAAACACATCACAAATCGGATATCAACCGTATCTTTCTCTTTTACCACGCTGTTTAACTCGTTACCGATATAGCGCGCCGGTTTATCAATCTTCATCAGTATCTCATCGGATAAAGCTAATTTTGTCATTTAAAAAAATCCTTTCCATTTCTTCTTTCGCGCTCAAATTTCGCCTTCGTCAATCATACATGTATGTTGACTCACTTGCGCTCAATGTATCATAACATAATTTTTCAGATTTGTATAATAATGATTATCGCAGATCATTTCTGTGATCGTCTGCGTGCTGTAACCACACAAATCCGTATGGGTATACATGCAGCCTAAAAAAGCTGCAAATATACATACAGATAAAAAAATGCGCAGTTTCAGTGCTGCCGCAAGCCCCATTTCCGGTGCAGAATCATCCACCTCTCTGGTCTCTCTCTTCTGCATCCCGTTTTCCTCATAAAAAGAATTGCGGATATTCTGCACATATTCCCTGCGCCGTTCGACTGTCTGTCTGTCCATAGAACACTCCATTTCTGTGCCAGTCCATCTGCATAAAATTATATGACTGATTTCATACAGCAGTTCTGTGTCCCGGCACTGGTTTACCATAAAAATATTATGTATACCAGTGACCGTTTTTTAGTAAACATCGTTTTTTTTTCTGATTTTTGATATCATTTTATGAATCTATGGACAAATTCATACCTTGTATTTTTATTTCTGTCTCTGCTTTTTTGTAAAAGGTTTCTGGAGCCATTTCAGCAGCGTATTGTCAAGGATCATTGCACCGATTGCTGAGATAAAAAGAGTCAGTACCATCATCACAATACAGCCGCCGACAATGCCACCGCCGAGCACATTGACATGCAGTTTCTGTTTGACCACAAAATGAAGTACGCCCCAGTGGATCAGCAGAATAGAATAACTGTACCGGCTGATCCACTGCACAAAGAAACTGCTTTTTGTTTTTTGGGACGCAAGGCGCTTTACCAACAAAAAGATAGCTGCCGTAAAACACATCATTGTGGGCGAATTCTGATAAATATAATTGACATAATCATTTCCGTTCCAGATCCACATACAGGTTTCAATAAATGATAGAAATCCTGTAAACATGAAAAATTTTCTACCTTTCTGCTGCATTTTTCAGAAAGAAAATATCCAAGTAAAAAAGTGCCCGCATAAGAATCCACCACAATGCCAAACACAGAGTTGATTCCGTAAAGTGGTAGATAGGTGTCCAATGCACAAATTGCAAATACGCCCCCTATCACACCGACAATACGGTATCGGGAATATTATGTACAATATACCGCATAAACGGCGTCAGTACATACAGCCAGATGATCACATAGACCAGCCAGAAATGAGGTGCCTCCATTGGAGCCCCCGTTAAAATACGCCTCAACATCAGAATCCAGTGGTCCGGTCTCAGCCAGACAAGCCCTTCCTTTGCCACGATATACAGAATGTAATAGACAACCAGCGGAATTGCAACTTTTGTGAAACGTTTTCCGGAAAAAATTGCCGATCGATTCATTTTTTACCGGGAGCAATAATGCTCCGCTTAACATGACAAAAAGCAGGTTGCAGGACAAAAATATAAAATTAAAGATGGTAAGCACCGGAATGGGATGCTTCCGTATTCTGTCATCGTGCAGCCAGTGAGACTGTATGCACCCCGATCACAAATACGGTCGCTATGACGCGCAGATCATCGATGTAGACCTGCCTGCCGCCTTTG
>ENA-OQJH01000354-OQJH01000354.1-human-gut-metagenome-genome-assembly--contig:-NODE-354-length-26186-cov-4.154112_pt1 | contig 26186 bp, 34 predicted proteins | sample MGYA00242597_ERZ504763 | MGnify/ENA primary metagenome ERZ504763 (study PRJEB26092, sample SAMD00036359) | human gut metagenome | host: Homo sapiens | study: EMG produced TPA metagenomics assembly of...
TGAATACCCCTTTTTCTATCTTCCGCACGTTTGGTAAAGACCTCATTTGCCATACCTCAGTATTTCGATAAAGAGAAGATGGAAGCTTTGTACACGCCGGTGCATATGCCTGCGGATAGTGTGCAATTCAGGCCGTTGAATGTGGTTGTTTTTATTCTGGAGAGCTTTAGTAAAGAGAGTAGCGGCTTTCTGAATGAAGAATTGGATAATGGAACCTATAAGGGATATATGCCTTTCCTTGATTCGTTGATGGCTGAAGGTCTGACTTTTAAATATTCATTCTCTAATGGTATGAAGAGTATCGACGGAATGCCTTCCGTATTGTCGGGTATCCCGATGTTTATAGAACCGTTCTTTCTGACACCATCTTCTTTGAACACGGTATCCAGTATAGGCGGGGAGTTGGGCAAAAAAGGATATTACACCGCTTTCTTCCACGGGGCGGACAATGGCTCTATGGGATTTGAAGCTTTTGCACGTACGGCAGGGTACACCAATTACTTTGGTCGTACGGAATATAATGAGGCTAATCCGGGTAACAAGGATTTTGATGGGCATTGGGGAATTTGGGATGAGAAATTCTTCCAGTTCTTTGGCAATACTTTATCCGGTTTTCAGCAGCCTTTTGCAGCTGCGTTGTTCAGCCTTTCTTCCCACCATCGTTTGCAGTTCCAGCAGAATACGAAGGCGTTTTTCCGAAAGGGAATAAAGCTATTCGTCAGTGCATCGGATACACGGATCATGCTTTGAAGTTGTTCTTTGAAAAGGTTTCGAAAGAACCGTGGTATAAAAATACGCTGTTCGTATTTACAGCAGATCATACCAACTCGCCGGAACGTCCGGAGTATGAGACGGAAAGCGGGTTGTTCTCTGTTCCTGTAGTGTTTTATCAGCCGGGAAGTAATTTGAAAGGTTTCCGTAAAGATGTGATAGCACAACAAATTGATATTATGCCTACTGTATTGGGGTATTTAGGGTATGACAAACCATTTGTTTCCTTTGGGTGTGATTTATTGAATACGCCTGCTGAGGATACGTATGCCGTAAATTATATCAATGGAATATATCAATTCTTTAAAGGTGACTATTTATTGCAGTTTGATGGCCGGAACGCCGTAGCCATGTATGCGTTTAAAACGGATAAATTGCTGGAACATAATCTTCTGGGTCAGATTGATGTACAACAGTCGATGGAAGATGAACTGAAAGCAATCATTCAGCAGTACATGATACGAATGAATAACGACGAACTTGTTGTGAAATGAAAGAATCAGTGCGCATATTTCGCTTTATAGTAATCGGAACGATGAATGCTTTGATCATGGCCCTTGTTGTGTGGCTGATGATGAGAGAAATGTCATTCGAAGGTGACTATATGGTGGCTAATGTAACTGCGTATATTATAGCCAGATTCATAACTTTATCTGGTGCAAGTATTGGATATTCCCCGTAGAAAAAAGAAAGAATAATGTCTGGAAACAGATACTATTCTTCTGTTTTGCTTTCGGGGTTGCTTACACTGCGCAGTTTTTATTCCTTATTTTGTTGGTAGAAGGTCTGGATGTTAATGAATATCTGGCCCAGTTCCTTGGATTGTTTATTTACGGAGCTGCCAACTTATTGCTAATAAGAAGATTACTTCCAATAATCATAAAGACATATATAAAATGAAAACAAGTTCCAAATAAATATAGATAAATCATCTATATATCAATAATTTATATACGAGTTTTTATTTTCAGTTGTTTTCTACGTTTTCTGTTGCTTTGCTTTTTTAGGTGCATTTTTGTTTCTTGTTTGTTTCTTGATTTCGTTTTTTATTTGTACCTTTGTGATAGGAAATAACGAATAAAAGGACACAAATATGCCAAGGACCAGAAAGCCAATAAAAGTAAAGGAGCCGATTCGTCTTCGGACGAAGGAGTTGGCCAATGGCAGCAAGAGTTTGTATCTGGATATATACCGAAATGGTAAGCGGACATACGAGTATCTGAAAATGTATCTTATTCCGGAAACGGATCGTAATGCCCGCCAACAGAACGAAACGACAATGGCTGCCGCAAATGCAATCAAATCGAAGCGTATCATAGAGTTGACAAGTGGTGAAGCCGGTATCATGAATCACAAGGATAAGGTTTATCTGCTGGACTGGATGCAACTCTATAAAGAGGAACAGAAGAAACGTGGTAAGAAAAACATAGGCCAGATAAAATCTGTTACCGATATCTTGAAAGAGTATGCAGGAGAAAGATTCACATTAAATCAGATTGACCTCACTTTTTGCCACGGCTATATCGACTATATGCTGACAAACTACCGTCCCAAAGGAAAACCCATCTCGGCTTCTACGCGTAATACCTATTACCAGATTTTCAACGGTGCGTTAAATGCCGCTGTCCGTGCGAAACGGATCTTAAAGAATCCATTCAACGAAATGGAAAAATCGGAGAAGCCCAAGATGCCGGAAAGTGTGCGTTCGTATATGACTATTGAAGAAGTGAGATCATTAATCGCTACACCAATGCAGAACGAAGGGGTAAAAAGTGCCTACCTGTTCTCCTGCTTCTGTGGACTACGTATCAGTGACATTATCGGATTGCAATGGAAAGATGTGTTTATTGACAACGGCCAATACCGCTTGGCAGTAGCCATGCAGAAGACGAAAGAACCGATTTACCTTCCGCTCTCCAATGAAGCGTTGAAGTGGATGCCGGAACGTGGGGACAAGACAGCAGACGACCATGTGTTCGATTTGCCTTCTGGTATCAACCAGCTTATCAAACCATGGGCCAAAGCCGCCGGAATTTCCAAGCGATTCACCTTTCATACCGCCCGCCACACGTTCGCCACAATGATGCTGACATTGGGGGCCGATTTGTACACTGTATCTAAATTACTCGGTCATACATCTGTAAAGATGACCCAAGTGTATGCCAAAATCGTCAATAAGAAAAAAGACGATGCAGTAAATCTGACCAACGGTTTATTCGATTGACAATGCAATGAACATCAGATATGTAATCACTTATAAGGGTGTTGTTCCGACAGGATTCTCTTTCGGGAGCAACACTCTTATAATATATCATATAAATCCAATTTAAAATATTTCATCATGAAAAGACCTAACAATGGCTCTCTCTCTTTTTGGAGGGAAAAAACATCTGCACCATTTTGTTGCAGAACAGGATGTAGCGAAAGAATTATTCGCATTGCTCGTTGAAGCAAAAACAATGTATCTCCGTGATGTCGTGACGGGCAATAAGCAGTACTACCGTTACGTGGAGGATTTCGTAAACAGCCACCGGTATATCGACTGTGACCATGCGGTCTGCCGGAACTGCCATGAAATGAACATTCATATCGTCAAGGGGCTATTAAACGATTGCTCCCATCTTATCCGAGCATTTTTTACCGAAGCAGACTTCTCGTTCGAGAAGTGTATGGAACTGAAACGAACGTATGATACGTTTGTGCCACCATCACAGTCCGTCACGTGCTGCAAAGATGGACCGACAAGAATTTATCCTCTTTCTTTTGGATGCAATCTCACTCGTAAACAGATGATAGGTATTACAGCTTGTGCCAATGCTTATCATCTGTTTTGCGTTTCTACCCTACACGTTGAAGATATGGAAGCCCTGCTTTCCTGTAAAGAAGGATTCTGTATTCGTGTAAACAATATCCGCCATGTGGCCATCCTGTTTGATACACTCCTTGAGCACTCGTTTATCCAAGCCAAATGGCAGTCCGTTCTCAGTAGTGGGCGGTTCTTGCAAACCAAGGATGGAAAAGGATTCGTTTCAGCTTCAAGCCTTTCATCGCTCTGTCTGCCTTGCGTAACAACATGACATCAACAGGTTACGGTATCAGACGAGCCATTGATGAACTGAGAGAGTGGTAAGAAGTGCCAATAAGCGAAGTATGTGAAAGGTAAAAGCGTGACAGTTGCCGTGATACGTGGTTACTATCACGGTACAAACTCACGCTGACCTTTTGGGTTGCCCTATCTTTGACCTCCGTTAGCGCGCTACATAACGGAGGATATACTTCATTGTCTAAATTTATAATAACTCATTTATGCAAAATAATAGATTGACATTCATGGAACGGCTGAGTGAACGGCTTACAAGCGTCGAAGCCATCCTAAAGAAATTAGATCCGATAGAAAGTCTGTTGGAACGCATCGCATTGCTGGAAAAAAATATATATACCACCAAACAGGTGTTTACCTTCCAAGAGGCTTGTATGTATATCGGAATATCCGAGAGTATGCTGTACAAGCTAACATCAGGCAAGGAGATTCCGCACTACAAGCCACGTGGCAAAATGATATATTTCGCCAAAGAAGATCTGGACGAATGGCTTTTGCAGAATTATGAACCAACCGTAGATGAAGCAGCACGTATGGCAAACGAGGCCGCTGCCACACAACCTTTCTTTAATCAAAGACGCCATGGAAAACGAAAGAAGAACTGAATATAATGTGGATATGAGGCCGGAGGAGGATTTCTTATCGGATATCCTCTCCGCCTCGCAGATTCGGGCGACGGATACCTATGAAACGCCGCCACAGATTATCTGGATAGACAACTCGACCATTGCTACGCTCGGCAACTTCAGCGCATCAACCGGCAAGGCGAAATCAAAAAAAACATTTAACGTTTCGGCCATTGTCGCTGCATCGCTGGCAGGGAAACAAGTGCTGAACTACCGGGCGCACCTCCCGGAAGGTAAACGCAAGATTCTGTACGTGGACACGGAGCAGAGCCGCTTCCATTGTCACAATGTACTGGAACGCATCTTGCGGCTTGCCGGACTGCCCACTACAACCGACAGTGAAAACCTCGACTTTATTTGCTTGCGCGAATACTCTCCGGCAATACGCATTGGGGTCATCGACTACGCCTTACGTCAAAGAAAAGGATACGGACTTGTTATCATCGACGGTATCCGTGACCTGATGCTTGACATAAACAGTACCGGTGAGTCCGTGGAAGTCATTAACAAGATGATGGAATGGTCATCAAAGTATGACCTGCATATCCACTGTGTGCTACATTTGAATAAAGGAGATAACAATGTGCGCGGGCATATCGGTACGGAAATGAGCAACAAGGCGGAGACTGTACTGGTCATCAGCAAAAACAACGATTGTCCCAACGTCAGCGAAGTTCATGCGTTACACATCCGTGAGAAAGAGTTTAAACCTTTTGCTTTCACTGTCAATGAGGGCGGGCTCCCGGTTCTCGCAGAAGGGCATTTGTTTGAGAATGCCCCACATCAGAAACCGAAACAGCGGACGGGTTTTATGGAACTAAGCATCGAACAGCACCGTGAAGCCCTTTCCGCTGCATTTGGAGACAAACCCATCCGTGGGTTTGAAAATATGCTGCAAGCCATGATGACTGCTTACGAGGCAATCGGGTTTAAGCGTGGGAGAAACGTAATGGTCAAACTGCTGCAATATCTGACTGACACCTTAAAACTGGTTATCAAACGAGATAAACTTTTTATTATGACATGACACAGGCAGAAACCATGCTTTTCGATGAAGAATGAGAGCGGGCGCGGGCCTATATAATTCAGTTTAATTTAGTATTTATATATATAGGGGCGCAAACTAAACTAAACCGCTTTTGTACAAACAAGTGAAAAGAAATTTAATATGACCATAGACGAAGCAAAACGAGTGCGTATCGTGGACTTTTTGGCCCAGCTCGGCCACCGTGCGCAGTATATGAAATCAGAGCAATATTGGTATCTTTCGCCTCTCAGGAAAGAGGTGACGCCATCGTTCAAAGTCAATGACCGGCTGAATGAATGGTATGATTTGGCGAGGCTACCGGAGGCGACCTTGTGGAACTGGGTAAGTACCTTTGCGGAACTAAAAGTGTGAGTGAAGCATTAGCATACATCAAACGGTATGTCAATGGTGTGTCGCTGCCGAGAACCCGGGCGTTGCCCGCAACCTCTCGACCAGTGGAAGCCGACATGAAGAATTTGATTATCGTGCCGCTGCGACACCACGCACTGCTCTCATATCTCCATTCACGTATGATTGATTCGGATATCGGACGAATGTTCTGCAAGGAAGTCCATTACGAACTGCGCCAGAGACGTTACTTTGCACTGGCCTTTGGCAATATATCCGGTGGATACGAGGTACGAAACCCTTATTACAAAGGATGTATCAAGAACAAGGACATTTCCTTGATACCCCAATCGCGTGGTGAGGCACAGAGCCGTGTCTGCCTATTTGAAGGATTCATGGACTTTCTGTCCTATCTAACCCTAAAACAGACGGACGATAGTGCCATTTGCATTAATGCCCCCTGTGACTACCTTGTTATGAACTCGGTCAGTAATCTGAAAAGGACATTGACGTATTTGCAAAAATACACGTATATTCACTGTTACCTTGACAATGACCTTGCCGGACAAAAGACAGTGGAAACCATAGCCGGGATGTATGCAGATGCGTCTATAACGAATCAAACTGTTATGCCGGTTACAAAGACCTGAACGACTACTTACGTGGGAAGAAACAATGAACAACCCGCTCCCTAAGCCCTCCTTCATCACGGAGGGCTTTTTTTATATCCCGACTTTTCCTGTTTTCTTATCCAAAATCATATTTGAATATGATTTGAAATATGATTTTTGGATTTTGAAAAATATTATATTGAAACGATACGTTTTATAATCAATAATTTTATCTTTCAAATTATCCATTCTTATTTTGCACACACAACCAAATATAAAAATCATATTATACAAAAATATATGAAATCATATTTTATTTTCACCATTGTCCTGACGGTTGCCTATCTCGTCTATTATGCAGTTATCATCGTGCAGGACCTTTATGGAAAAAAAAGGAAATGGCAAGCCGGAAGAAGAGGTATTTGACCTCGGTGCGCCAGAAGATGAACAGAGTGTGTACGTGACGGAGAGCGATACGGGATTCAATGTGGGTAATGAGAAATATGAAACAGATGTTGCCCCTACCGCTTCGCCTGCACCACAGGAGACGGAAACCGCAGACAATAATGGCGAGATAGCCGTGGCGGAGAAGCTAAAACGCCTGAAAGCCCAAGCGGAGGAACAGATGGAAGAAACCGAGACCTACCTGTCGGACGCATACACGGCAGACGAACTATACAAAGCAATGCTTGCCAAAGGAAAGACGGGCAACCGTCCGAAACTGGTATGGAAACCTCTCAAAGACCGATTGTAAAATGTCGAAAGCAAAAAAAATATTATGTGCACTGTGCTTTGTCCCTTATGCGGCATTCGCCAAAAGTGGCAGCGTAAACTACAGTTGGGGTGCAGACGCACTGGCAACGATGCACGACTTCGTGGTGACGATGATGCTGTACGTGCTGTACATCTGCTACGCTGTCGCCTCGGTTTTCGTAGTCGTTGCCGCGCTCCAGATCTATATCAAAATGAACACAGGCGAGGACGGCGTGGTGAAGTCTATCGTATCACTTGTCGGTGCGTGCCTCTTCATCATTGGAGCTTCAATCGTGTTCCCTGCTTTCTTCGGCTACCGCATATAGGTGGCTGATAGAAGTGTAAAATAAATTCAAAAACAAGAGTACCACAAAAATGTAATAAATATGTTTCAGAAATTTAAAAGAATGTGCCGAAAGGCAAAGAAAACTATCATGCAAGTTTCCACCAAAGTAAGAATGTTAATCATTGCCCTGTTGGGAGGCATACCTGCTATGGCTCAAAGTACGGCAGGCGATTACTCGGCCGGTACGACAGCTCTATCAACCGTAGCGGAGGAAATTGTGAAATACGTTCCTGTCATGGTCAAACTCTGCTATGCCATTGCTGGTGTCGTGGCCATCATCGGAGCCATTTCGGTGTATATCGCCATGAACAACGAGGAACAGGATGTCAAGAAGAAGATTATGATGGTAGTTGGGGCGTGCCTTTTCTTGATTGCGGCAGCCCAAGCATTACCTCTGTTCTTCGGAATTAACGCATAAACAGTCAAGAAATGATTAATGACGGACGTTATCCGGATTATCCGCTGTTCAAGGGGTTACAACGGCCTTTGGAGCTGATGGGATTACAAGGCCGCTACATCTATTGGGCGGCAGGCGTGGCTGGTGGAGCCATTGTGGCTTATCGCCGCCTACTGTCTTATGGCTTTGTGGCCGGACTGGTCGTATTGGCAACTGTCTTATCTGCGGGAATCGTGCTTATCATCCTCAAACAGCGAAAAGGGCTGCACAGCAAAAATGTAAAACGTGGAGTGTATGTGTATGCCTATTCGCACAAAGTATGACTATAAGAAAAACCATCACGGCAATGTGTGTGGCTGATTGATTGTTGAACGCGGGCGGTCCGCCTCCAGCCGAGGCAGACCTGCCCCTATTTAATGAACGAATATCGGAATGACCCTATATATCATTTTATTTTTCATCGCCCTATGTACGGGTATGGCCTTGTCAGTCTATACGTTCGGTACGGGCGGCAAGCGCAAGCACATCTTTCAGAATATCTATTTCTCTGTGGAAGATACAGATGGTGTGGGTGTGCTGTACACCAAGACGGGTGAATATTCCGCCGTCTTGAAAATCGAAAATCCAGTACAGAAGTATTCGGCAGACATTGACAGCTATTACGATTTCACGCATCTATTCTCTGCCCTTGCGCAAACACTGGGCGAAGGATATGCCTTACACAAACAGGACATCTTCGTGAGAAAACAGTTCGCGAACGAGCCGGAGCATAATCAAGAATTTCTTTCGGCATCGTACTTCCGTTATTTTAATGGGCGTCCGTACACGGACAGCCTTTGCTATCTGACTATCACACAGGAAGCCAAGAAGAGCCGTCTTTTCTCTTACGATAGCAAGAAATGGCGCGATTTCCTCGTGAAGATTTATAAGGTTCGAGACCTACTACGCGACAGCGGTGTACAAGTGAAATTCCTGAACAAAGCCGAGGCAAGCGAATATGTGGACCGTTACTTTGCGATGAACTTCAAAGACCGTACGGTCTCGATGACGAATGTCAAGGCTGACGACGAAACGGTATCTATGGGTGATAAACGCTGTAAGGTGTACAGCCTCGTGGACGTGGACTGCGCCGCACTCCCCTCGCTGATACGTCCCTATACCAATATCGAGGTGAATAATACCGAGATGCCAGTGGATCTTGTCTCGGTGGTGGATAATATTCCGAACGCAGAAACGGTGGTGTACAACCAAATTATTTTCCTGCCCAGTCAGAAGCGTGAACTGGCATTACTCGACAAAAAGAAGAACCGGCACGCAAGCATCCCCAATCCGAGTAACCAAATGGCCGTAGAGGACATCAAGCAGGTACAGGACGTAATAGCCCGTGAAAGCAAACTGCTCGTGTACACGCACTTCAACATGGTGGTGGGCGTGCCTGCCGACACCGACCTTCAAAAATGCACGAATCACTTGGAAAACGCTTTTGGGCGCATGGGCATACATATCAGTAAGCGTGCATACAACCAACTGGAACTGTTCGTCAGTTCATTTCCGGGCAACTGTTACAGCCTGAACGAGGAATATGACCGTTTTCTGACCCTCTCCGACGCTGCGGTATGCCTGATGTACAAGGAACGGGTGCAGCATAGTGAGGAAACGCCGATAAAAATTTATTATACTGACCGTCAAGGTGTTCCGGTAGCTATCGACATCACGGGAAAAGAGGGAAAGAACAAGCTGACCGACAACTCGAATTTTTTCTGCCTGGGGCCTTCGGGCAGCGGAAAGAGTTTCCACATGAACTCCGTCGTGCGCCAGTTGCATGAACAGGGGACGGACGTGGTAATGGTCGATACGGGTAACTCATACGAGGGGCTATGCGAGTATTTCGGCGGCAAGTATATCAGCTATACCGAGGAACGGCCCATCACGATGAATCCGTTCCGCATCAATCGGGAAGAGATGAACGTAGAAAAAACGGGATTCTTGAAAACCTCGTCTTGCTTATCTGGAAAGGTACGCAGGGAACGGTCACAAAGACGGAAGACCGTCTGATAGAGCACGTCATCACGGAATATTACGACGCCTACTTCAATGGTTTCGAGGGCTTCACACCCCAACAGCGTGAGGACTTGCGTAAGAGCCTCGTTATTGATGACCGCAACAGCAGTGAGAAGCGGCACGAAAGCGAACGGGAACGCGCGGTCCGCATCGAGGGTATCATTGACGAGATAGAGGGCCGACGCAAGGAACTGAAAGTGGAGGAACTGTCATTCAACTCTTTCTATGAATATTCCGTGCAGCGCATCCCGGATATCTGTGAGGAGAACCGTATCACGGGCATCGACCTCTCGACATACCGCTATATGATGAAGGACTTCTATTTGGGCGGCAACCACGAAAAAACGCTGAACGAGAACATGGACAGCTCGCTGTTCGACGAGACGTTCGTGGTCTTCGAAATCGACAGCATAAAAGATGACCCGCTGCTTTTTCCTTTGGTCACGCTGATTATCATGGATGTTTTCTTGCAAAAAATGCGCATCAAGAAGAACCGCAAAGTCCTTGTCATCGAGGAAGCATGGAAAGCCATCGCCAGCCCGCTGATGGCGGAGTACATTAAATTTATGTACAAAACAGCGCGTAAATTCTGGGCCAGTGTGGGCGTGGTGACACAGGAAATACAAGACATCATCGGCAGCGAAATCGTGAAAGAGGCCATCATCAATAACTCGGATGTGGTGATGCTGCTTGACCAGAGCAAATTCAAGGAACGTTTCGACACCATCAAGACGATTCTTGGCCTAACGGACGTGGACTGTAAGAAAATTTTCACCATTAACCGCCTTGAAAACAAGGAAGGACGCAGCTTCTTCCGCGAGGTGTTTATCCGTCGGGGCACGACCAGCGGTGTTTATGGCGTGGAAGAACCACGCGAGTGCTACATGACTTACACGACCGAACGAGCGGAGAAAGAGGCTCTGAAGCTTTACAAGCGCGAGTTACAATGCAGCCACCAAGAGGCTATCGAGGCATATTGCCGCGACTGGAATACCAGCGGTATCGGCAAGGCATTGCCGTTTGCGCAGAAAGTTAATGAAGCGGGATGTGTACTGAACTTAACCACTAAAATAACATCATAATGAAAACGAAAAGGATTTAATCACCCTGTCACTGGGCTACGGGATAAATATGATGGGGTTTGAAAGCAGCTTGACGCGCGAACAAATCTCTGTCAGCAATCCGGAACTCACTGTTTTGTCCTCCGGGAGTTTTGTATGCTGTCCAAGGAGAACCTGCTCCGCATGGATGACATGACACCGGACAAAGTAGCCGCCATCGAACGGTTGTTGGCAGAGTATTCCCTTCGGTTGGGTATGTCCGATGTAGAACTGGAAGCGTATTTGAACCGGTATTATGAAGAAAACCCCAAAGAAAAGGAGTTTTACGATATGTGCGACAGGCTATGTAACAGTAAACCTGTCTTCGATGAAAACAGGTTTCGAGAAGAACTATTCAGGGAACTGAACAGTAGTCCGATGAGTGAAAAAAGACTAAGTGACTTGGGATGGCTACGTTATCAGACCGTGCGCGAAACTTATCTAAACCAGCCTTTCTTTTGAGATGGTTCGGCTCCCAAGAAGCCCGGATCAAAAGGGCCATCAAGGATACTACCATCATACATGATATGTTCTGCCGACTTGTCACGGAGAATTGTATCGAATCTGAACGGTGGTATTTCAATCACAAGGAACCGGAATACATAAAAGAGGTCTGAAACGATGAAACGGCTGTTTATCTTTTGGGTTATCCTATTGCCTGCCCTGACACAGCACGTTCACGCACAATATTACAGCGTGAACTATGACGCTCGTACCGTGGCGGCCATGGCCGCAGCATTCGGCACGGGAGGCAGTAGCCGAAAGCTACTACCGCGAGCAGGTGGATGATATTCTGAAACACTATACGGCGGCAGAAGTGGCGGCAGCAGGGATATTTTCTTCCAAATTTTTGGAACACAAGGCTCTGTCCGACCTTGGCATCTGGTGCAGCAGCACGGAAAATTACTACTATCGTCGAATTTACCACATGGTGCAGAAAAAATCATGCCGAAAATATGGGTGGTGGCGAAGCTGATGCTGCGCTCACCACAAACAGCAATCCACTGGGGCAGCTACCTGATGAAGGTGTGCGACGATACGAAGAGCCTGTGTATGCAGTTCGAAAGTGTGGTGACAAACAGCACGCTGTCGTTCTCGGACATCGCTTTTCTGGAAATTGACCGCGACATTGCCACCTTGCTGAACCTCGCAGAACTGGGCGGTACCGATTGGCAACGGATGTTGGACAACTTTACCAAAGTGCCGGGCAATTTCACGATTGAGAACTTAAAGGGCGACATTGACAACCTTTATAACATGGGCGTAGGGCTGGCAACATCAGGTATGGAGAACCTCGGTGACGCTCTACTGCAAAGTAGTGCGTTCCATGACCTGTTGGGTGGCAAAGTCAATGAAATCGGCAACCTGTATGAACACTACGGTACTCTCTTCGAGCAGGCGGAACATGACATCGGCAGTCTGCTAATCGACATGGTGGGCGGTCAGGATAGCGTGGCCGCATTGTTCAATTTCAGCAACTACGACCTCACATCGTGGATGACCGACTATATGGACAATGCTGTCGGGAACTATTACACGCAACGGTGGTATATCGCACGGCGTGATCAAGGAAGCATTTCTCTATGCGACTACTACCCACCGACAGACGACAACAGCATATTGAATGGGGGCGCATGGACACGCTTTAACACGAGTGATCCGGGATTTTATCCGAACGCTTCGCAACGGGAGCAGGCCCTCGCCAATTCAGAACGGTATGCCGGATGGTCAAGAAGCCGAGTGCAACAGCTCAACAATAGCAACGATGGCTACACCTATACTATCAATACCCGACAACAGGCCTATATCATCAGTAAGGGTAACAAACAGACAAAGAAGGCATACGCCTACGAGATACACGTGACACAGAGTTGGAATCGGACGGAGGTGGTCTATGAGGATGTCTTCGACTCCTATTCGATGGATTTGAATACGTTCAAAGCGCAACTCAATGCCCGCCTCTCGGAGTTCAATGACAACGAGGAAGGCTATGTCTATTACATAGCATCCGATGCACGGAACTATTATCAGGCGACGGACGCCGCAAAATTGCAGGGATGCGAAAGCGTGACCATCAGTGTAACCTGTTCAGACGGGGCGACGCTGGGACAAGGCTCGACACAATACAAGTGTCGCAAGTGTGGCGGCTCACTGGACGCCCATTCCAAAGAGTGCGTCATGCAGACCTCGGTAACGGAGAACGAACTGGATCTTTCAGAACTGGACGCACTGATACGGGAAGCGGACAATCAAGTCGCCGTTCTTCAATCTCAGATTAGTGCCTTGGAAAAGGAAAACGCCGACCTTCTGAAAAAAATTGCCGAGGCGAGCGTGGAAGACGCAGCAGCTTATCGGCAACAATATAACTCCAACCGGACACGTATCGAGGAACTGAAAAGCGAACTTGCCGAGTGGCAACAAAAACAGAAGGAGTACGCAGATGCGAAGCAGGAAGCGGAAGCAGAGAACGATGTGCCGACAGATGATTACTACCGCCTACCGGCTATCATGCAGGATTGCAAGACAGCCTATAGCCTCACTTGGCAGGACGGAGGTACATGGAGCGGCTATACGTTCGTCCGTAAGGCGACGATGCCGAACATCAATGGTATCATTACGTTCCGTGCGACTATTTCTATCGCACGGAAGCCGAAATACTTTCTGGGTATCAAGATTCACCGTGCCATTATCCAAATCAGTTGGGAATTGACTTCGGCATACACAGACACGCACGTTGCCGATGTACTGACACTCGATCCGAACCTGCCGAACGAGGAAAAGACTAAAATCGTGAATAATCGCATATCGGAAATCGCACGGGAATATCCCAACTGTAAAATCACTACCGAGTATGCCCGTACAGAACCTATGGAAGAAGTACCGAACAGCGACGTGTACCACCTGCTTTGGTCAAGTGACCGCCTCGAAATCGCACGAGAAGTGGATTCACGTATCACGAAAATATACGCCGACCTCGTATCCTTGGAGAAGATGATGCACTACAAGCGGAACATCATCGACGTACTGAAGGATGTGCTACCGGGACTCGATACGGACGAGGGTCGTAGGCTGACACTCGTGGAAGAGTGCCATGACCGCTGGTAGAAAACGCACGGACATCCCGAAGTGGCAGAAAGGAGGTACGGCCATGAAACGCACTATACTGATAGCCATTACGTTGCTTGCGCTACTACCCGATGTCGCCAAGGGCCAATGGACATTCGATATCGTGTCGGTGGAAGCGTACATAAATGACCACAAAAAACAACGCAGCCTGTTGCTGGCCCGAAGCACGCTGGAATACAGCAACCAACTGCTGCATGAGTACAGCCGTGAGGAGACGGGCAAATACAAGGAAGTAAATATCGACCTTGACCGCTATACCCGTGCCTTTGATGTCATCGACGTGATGTACCAATCCCTGCGGACGGTGCTGAACGTGAAGGATACCTACAGCTCGGTAAGTGACCGTATCGGTGACTATAAGACCATGCTGGAGGCTTTCCATGAGAAAATCCTGAAACATGGGAACATCGAGCCGTCAGACGCACTGATACTGACTATCAATGAAAAAGCAATACGGGACATCGCCAACGAGGGCGAACACCTCTATAAGTCGGTGAGCGACCTCGTACTGTATGCCACGGGCGCAGCGGCCTGCTCGACCAGCGACCTGCTTATGGTACTGGAGTCCGTGAACAAGTCGCTGGACAGCATTGAGCAACACTTGAACCGGGCATACATCGAGACATGGAGATACATACAGGTACGTATCGGCTACTGGAAATCGAAGATTTACCGGGAACGTACCAAACGGGAAATTATTGACGGTGCTTTCGGACGATGGCGCAATGCGGGGCGACTGGATTATTGACGGTAAAAGAGGAAGGAGGTAAATAATGCCACAAGTTAGATTATGACTTCTATGTACCAAAATTGATAAGGAATATCTTAAAACGCAGGAAAAGCGTTTCGTCCTGAATGTTCGGAGAAGTACAAACAGAGAAAGAAACTTTAAGTACAAACAAGTCTATCTGGCCTATAACCAAGAGGCAAATGGACATTAATAAAAGATGTAATGAAAAAGATCGTTTTTGAAAAAGACATTACGCTATATAAAGCCGATTGCCTTGAAGTAATGCCTCTTCTCCCAGAATCAAGTATTGATTTAGTTCTATGCGACCCACCTTTTGGAATTACAGCCTCGCAATGGGATAAGATAATACCATTCTCGAAAATGTGGGAGGAGATTAGAAGAGTGAGAAAGGATAATGCGCCTACGGCTTTATTTGGCAGCGAACCGTTCAGCAGCTTTTACGCTGTGGCAATTTAGCCGAATTTAAATATGACTGGGTATGGGAAAAGTCAAAAGCAAGCAATTTCCTTCTTGCTAAAAAGCAACCTCTAAAAGCGCATGAGCTAATCAGTATCTTTTGTAACGGCAGAACTCCTTATTATCCAATCATGGAGGAAGGTGAGCCTTATGAGAATCGTACAAAGAGAGGAAGTAACTGGACAGGAGTAAACAAGGTACCAAATCCTACATTCAGAAATGAAAACAAAGGAACGAGATACCCACGAAGTGTGAAATATTTTAAAACTGCGGAATCAGAGGGCAAAACGATTCATGTTAATCAAAAACCAGTCGCATTGTTGAAATATCTGATAAAAACATACACGAAAGAGGGTGACACAGTCCTTGATTTTGCCTCTGGAAGCATGAGCACTGCAATCGCCTGTATTCATACGAATAGAAAATGTATTTGTATTGAAAAGGATGATATGCACTTCTTGCGGGGAGAGGAAAGGATTAGAAATGAATATAATATAAAAAGAAATGTGGAATAATCCTGGTGATTAACTGATTGAAACACATTGAGTATTAAAAGATTAATAACAAATAACCGAAAGTAAATATGGACAGAATACTCTTACTCGTGACGGTTACAATAATTGCAACCACGGCGGCAAAGGCACAATCCGTGACCTATAACCACGATTCGCCGAAACAAAACCAAGTAACAGTAATGGAAACCGGTACGGGAGCACTCTCGCCCGACCTCTACTATTCCATACTGCACAACAAGTATAAGAAGTCGGCAGCAGTCAAGAACAAACTGTCATTCCGCACACTGGCGGGCGTCAACCTATACAACCAAACGGACGAAGCTGAAGCCATCGACTCGGCATTGGTGAGCCGGGCAAAGATAGAAGCCTTGAACGTGGCTGACCGTCAAGCGGACATCGCATGGGTCGCTGAAGGCGATAAGGTCAACGGACAGATGGTACGGCTCAAACGAAACATAGACCGCATCTTGCCTGTCGGGGGGACACCGGAGGATAAAGACAGATGGACGGAATATTACCATATCTACCAGTGCGCCATTGATGCAACGAAAGATGCCTATATGCCCAACGCACAGCGGAAGAAAGAGTATCTGCGCATCTACGAGGATATAACTCGACAGAACGAAATCCTTGTCGGCTACCTTGCCAAACGGCAGAATACTACGATAACAAGTACGCTACTGAATGCTACCGCTGACCGTACTCTGGATAAGGAGAGTATTGTCCGCGATGCGGTGAACCGATGGTACGAATCGCGCTTTGCCGTGCGCGGCCCGCAATCAGGCAATAACACGGGTGGCAGCGGCGACGGAGATGAAACAGTAAACAAAGGGAACTGAAAAAACAAAAACGTATGGCAGACGGAAATATACTCTCGGATTTCGGTATTAATATCCTTGAAGAAGAAATTGACGATGTGATTTTTCAAACGAACGAGTTCCTGACTGATGCGACTTTTACCGGCTCGCAGGGACCGTTCTGGTGGATACTACAAATGTGCATGGCACTGGCTGCCCTGTTCGCTATTGTGATGGCAGCGGGAATGGCGTACAAGATGATGGTGAAACATGAGCACTGGATGTGCTGAAGCTGTTCCGTCCTTTGGCTGTTTCAATCATCCTCTGTTGGTGGTATCCGCCAGCAGACACGGGTATGGCTGGCAGTGGGAGCAGTTGGTGTTTCCTTGACTTCCTGTCTTACATCCCGAACTGCATCGGCTCGTACACGCATGACCTGTACGAGGCAGAAGCCACCCAAATAGCGGACAAATTCGAGGAAGTGCAGCAACTTATCCATGTACGTGACACGATGTACCAAAGCTTGCAAGCACAGGCAGATGTCGCTCACACGGGTACCTCCGACCCGAACCTGGTAGAAGCGACCATGGAACAAACCGGAGTGGACGAAGTGACGAAGATGGAGAAAGACGCAGCCGAACTGTGGTTTACCTCACTGACGGCAGGAGTCATCGTAGGTATCGACAAAATCATCATGCTTATCGCTCTGATTGTGTATCGTATCGGATGGTGGACGACCATCTATTGCCAGCAAATCCTACTGGGCATGTTAACAATATTCGGACCTATACAATGGGCGTTCTCGCTGTTGCCCAAATGGAAGGTGCATGGGCGAAGTGGCTTATAAGGTATCTGACAGTACATTTCTATGGTGCAATGCTCTACTTCGTCGGCTTCTATGTGCTACTGTTATTCGACATTGTACTGTGCATACAGGTAGAAAACCTGACGGCAATCACAGCAAGCGAACAGACAATGGCGGCCTACTTGCAAAACAGCTTCTTCTCCGCCGGCTACTTGATGGCGGCAAGTATCGTGGCACTGAAATGCCTAAACCTCGTGCCGGACTTGGCAGCATGGATGATACCTGAAGGCGACACGGCCTTCTCTACACGGAACTTTGGAGAAGGTGTGGCGCAGCAGGCCAAAATGACGGCTACGGGCGGTATCGGCTCGATGATGAGATAATGATAAACCTAATATTAAATATCCAAAAGATGAATGTACAACAGAAAATTGAGAAATGGTGCAGGAACGAGCGTTTCGTGCACTATGCAAATGAACGCATAAGCGAAGAACTCGTTTATGCACCTAACCACCGAATTGATCCGGAATATGAAGAACTGGACGAAGCCATTACATGGGACAACCGATATATTGTCCCTATGATGACTTACCTTACCTATCGTCTGCAACTGGTCAAATTGCAGAAAAATGCCAAGAATCGAAACCGCCGTGTCTGGTGGATATTCGTGCATGTAATCATGCGGGAAGATTACACACAGCTTTTTGACGGGAAGTTCGAAAAATTTCTGACGGAGTTGCATGATACAGTCATGACAATGTTACATGACGAATACACACGATTGTCTAACAAGAAAAAATAAAGGTATATGGTCATCAAACATTTGGAGAATAAAATCCGACTGGTGGGCATCATCTGCACTGCTTTTCTTGCAGGGTGTATCATCATCAGCGTATCAAGTATCTGGACTGCCCGGACAATGGTGACGGACGCGCAGAAAAAGGTGTATGTGCTGGACGGAAATGTACCTATACTCGTAACCCGCACGACGATGGACGAAACACTGGACGTGGAGGCCAAGAGCCACGTAGAAATGTTCCACCATTACTTTTTTACTCTCGCACCGGACGACAAATACATCCGCTATACGATGGAAAAAGCGATGTACCTGGTCGATGAGACGGGACTGGCACAGTACAATACCCTCAAGGAAAAGGGATTTTACTCCAATATATTGGGTACGAGCGCGGTGTTCTCGATATTCTGTGACAGTATCTCCTTTGACAAAAAGAATATGGAGTTCACCTACTATGGTCGGCAGCGAATCGAGCGCCGGAGTAATATCCTGATGCGCGAACTGGTTACGGCAGGGCAACTTAAACGTGTGCCGAGAACGGACAATAATCCGCATGGACTGCTCATAGTAAACTGGCGCACATTGCTGAACAAAGATATCGAGCAAAAAACAAAGAGTAACTATTAAATCACCAAAGATATGAATATCAAAGGATTCAAACGGATGTTGTTCGGCGAGAAGATGCCGGACAAAGATGACCCGCAGTACAAGGAACGCTACGAGCGAGAGGTGCAGGCCGGGCATAAATTCGCCAAGGCGACACGCATCGACAAGCGGCGGCCAAGGTGCAGGCTTTGCCAACGCACACCGGACGCTGTTTCTGGTCATCGTCTTTACATTCGTCATCGGAGCTTTCGTATGGAACGCCTACCGCTTGGTAACTGTGTACAGACACAGTCCGGTAAGTCGCACGGCGACGGAAAAGCAGGATTCAGTGCTTCGGGAACGGCACAAGCTGTTGCAGGAAGTCGAAATAAGGGAACATAAAAACAGAGGGGACAAACCATAGTAAAAAGAGTACTTATGAATACACGGCTTGAAAAATCAGTCCGTTCGTCAGACGAATGGTACACGCCAAAGGAGATACTGGACGCATTGGGCAAATTCGACCTTGACCCTTGCGCTCCCATCCATCCGTTGTGGCCGACTGCCGAGGTCATGTATGACCAGAACATAGATGGGTTGTCCCAGATATGGGAAGGGCGTGTGTGGCTCAATCCTCCCTATTCGCGTCCTCTTATCGAGCTATTCGTCCGGAAATTGGCAGAACATGGCAACGGCATTGCATTATTATTCAACCGTTGCGATTCCAAAATGTTTCAGGACGTCATCTTTCCAAAAGCGACGGGAATGAAATTCCTACGCCACCGCATCCGATTCTACCGACCAGGCGGAGCACGAGGTGACTCTCCCAGTCGCGGTAGCATCCTATTAGCTTTCGGAGAAGACAACGCAGAGATACTGAGAAATTGTGCCATTGAAGGCAAATATGTACAACTCAATTAAAAGATGTATAATGAAGATATTGGAGAAAATCAATTTTCGCCAGCCGAAATATATGCTTCCCGCCATCCTTTATTTCCCCCTGCTCGGCACGTCTTATTTCATCTTCGACCTGTTTCAGACAGAAACGATAGAAATACAAGACAAGGCGTTGCAGACGACGGAGTTCCTGAACCCCGAATTGCCGGGGGCACAGATCAAGGACGATGGCATAGGCAGCAAATACGAGAATATGGCGAAATCATGGGGTAAGATACAAGACTACTCCGCTGTAGATAACATAGACCGGGAAGAACCCGATAAAAACAAGGAAGAGTATGAATCGAAATACACGCAGGACGACATCGACCTGCTCACGGAAGAACAACAGGAAAAAGCTGCGGCAGCGGAAATTGCCTCTGCCAAGACACGAGAACAGGAAGCACTTGCCGAACTGGAGAAAGCACTCGCAGAGGCGAGACTGAGAGGGCAAAACGCGACTGTACCCCCGGCAGAAACGGACACGGCCAACATTGCTCCACCACAAGGAGCAGCAGCCTCCGGAACCATCAACGAAGAGAGCCGGGCTGTGAAAACGCCATCAGCGGACGAACCGCCCAGCGAGGTGGTACGCAAGGTGAAGACAACCTCGGACTACTTTAACACACTGTCGAAGAATGTCCGTGAACCGAAACTCATCCAAGCCATCATTGACGAGAACATCAAAGCGGTGGACGGCTCGCGCGTGAGGTTGCGCCTGCTTGACGATGTGGAGATCGGCGAGTGTGTGATAGCAAGGGGAACATACCTGTACGCTACGGTAAGCGGATTCTCATCCGGGCGCGTGAAAGGTAATATCAGCAGCATCCTCGTGAATGACGAATTGGTGAAAGTGAGTCTCTCACTCTATGATACAGATGGCATGGAGGGGCTGTATGTGCCCAACAGCCAATTCCGGGAAACGAGCAAGGATGTAGCAAGCGGGGCAATGTCGGGCAATATGAACATGAGTATGGGAAGTACAACAGGAAACAGCCTTGCACAATGGGGGATGCAGGCGGTGAACAATGCCTACCAGAAAACAAGCAATGCCATTAGCAAAGCTATCAAGAAAAACAAAGTCAAGTTGAAATACGGAACTTTCGTGTATTTAGTGAACGGACAGGAAAAAAGGAATTAAAACGATGATGACATGGAAACAGATTTATCAGAATATCACAAAGGTACGGATGGGCTTTATTATGCGGACTATATAGCCCCCAATAAAGCCGAAACATTTATCGGAAAACTTGTGAGTACCGAATGGTGGCATCACAGAGGGCAGTTTGCCCTAATATGCAACTTCCGAACAGAAGACAGACGGAGGATTGCCTTATTCGCTTTTCAAAAACATACCGGTTTTTACGGACCAAGATACGGGAATGTTAATTTCAAAACAGTGGAGAAGGGCACTCTTTGGCAATGTGAAATCCAAATGACCCGGACGGGACGTTGTACTTGGGCGCGTGCCAGGCAGATAAAGAAATGAAGCGAAATAGGGAAAAGAAATCAATATAAATATTTTTAATCATGTGCCTATGAAATCTTCAAACTACTTAAAAAAATTATACGGGAATCCGACAGATGAAAATATACACCGGGATATGGTGTATTACCCATTATCAAATATATACCCGAAGGCAAGATAGTCTGGTGTCCTTTCGATACGAAGCGCAGTGAGTTTGTGCAGAAATTCAAGGATGCCGGTTTCCATGTCGTGTATTCCCATATCTATAACGGACAGGATTTTTTCAACTATGAACCGTCCCAATGGGATATACTCGTATCCAATCCTCCTTTCAGCCGGAAGGTGGAAGTCTTTGAACGCTGTCTGAAACTCGGAAAACCATTCGCCTTGCTGATGTCCAACTATTGGCTGAACAACGTAGCACCCTGCCGACTTTTCCAGAATACTGATCTGGAATTACTCATGTTCGATAAACGTATTCAGTTCGGAAAAGGGAAAAACGTACCGTTCAACAGCAGCTATTTCTGCCATAAAATACTTCCGAAACAAATCATATTCGAACAGATAGATGTTACGGACAAATCTCCAAGTTGTATGCAGGATGACATCCCAGATAAGGCAAATATCAATTCGCAAGAGAATAAAGCAATCATGAATTTTCAATTATAACTCTGTATTTCAATGAAAAGGAATTTATTTGGCATTATGCTTCTATCAGGTATTTCCATTTTACCGAAAGCTAACGCACAAACTACCTACGAAGAAATGGAACAACTGACGGTGAACGAACAGATAACAACTGTCATCACGGCATCGGAACCGGTGCGTTTCGTGGATATTTCCACTGACAAGGTGGCGGGCGATCAGCCCATTGACAACATCATTCGCCTAAAGCCCAAGGAAAGCGGACACGAGGATGGTGAAATACTCGCCATCGTCACCATTGTGACGGAACGATACCGCACACAATACGCACTGATTTATACCACAAGGATGAAAGAGGCAGTAACAGATAAGGAGATATTGCTACAAGAGCGTAATGCGTACAACAATCCGGCAGTCTCAATGTCCACTGCGACATGACACATCATGCACGGCGCATCTGGAACTCACCTGCAAAAATCCGCAACGTAGCTACCAAAGCACACCGCATGGTGATGCGTCTGAACAATATCTACTCGGTGGGTGACTACTTCTTCATAGACTTTTCCATCGAGAACAAGACGAACATCCGTTTTGACATTGATGAGATACGGATAAAGCTGACAGACAAGAAACTCGCCAAGGCAACCAACGCACAGACTATCGAACTGACACCTGCCCTGGTTCTGGAATCGGGCAAGACATTCAGACACGGCTATCGGAATGTGATTGTCGTGAAAAAGATGACCTTTCCCAATGACAAGCTACTGACCATCGAAATGACGGAGAAACAGATTAGTGGCCGTAACATCAGTCTGAACATCGACTATGAGGATATACTGGCGGCAGATTCGTTCCATGCAGATTTATTGGAGGAGGAATGACTATGAAAAAGACAATCATCGTGATAATTACCTGCGTGTGTATCGCTGCAAGTGCAAATGCACAACAAGGTAGCGGACGCCTCTCGCTTGGCACAGGGCTACTCTACAAGAACGGCATGGATATAACGCTCGCCTACGAACACGAAATGAACTATCGCCATACGTGGGAGTTCTTCGTCAACGGCTATCTACAATGGGCAGAGTGCGCTTCGTGCGGGCATATCTGCCGGAATCATTTTGGCGAAACTACCGCAGCTACGGTTTTGGCGTGGCTACAAGCCGTGCATGACGCGGGGACGCAACCACTATGGCAGTCTGCGTATCGGAGCTTCAGCCGGAAGCGACATGAATAAGTTCCTCGGTGGCCTGCACTTCGGTTACGAACACAACTATGTGCTACGGGCCGGATGGACACTGTATTGGCAAGTGAAAAGCGATGTGATGATAAAAGGTGCGGACGTGCTGCGAGCAGGTGTCGTGCTGGGTGTGAAACTACCTATAAAATAGGGAAACAAAAAAGAAAGCAATATGATACGAAAGATACATTTGGTGGCAGCGGCAACGGCTGCCGTGCTTTGCGCTGCCTGTGACACGCATATAGACGTACCCGATACAGCAGTTCGTCCAGGACATATCCTCTGCGAGGATGGAACAGCCTTGCCTTACGCACAATATGAACAATCGGGGAAAAAAGCGATAGCGGTTGTCTTCGATACCGAAAAACGCGGAGATACGGAGGGGGACGGTTATGCAGTTTACCTGTGGGACATTGCTCCACAGGCATTCGCCGACAGCCTCGGCATCGCACAAGGCACATCGGCTGACATCATGGCTTATGATGGCAATGAGAATACATTCGCACTGTATGATACACAAGAAACCGCTTCGCCAATGGCAGAAGCGGTTTTCGACCTATGGCGGTACGGGCAGAGTGCCTATGTACCGTCCGTGGCAGAGATGCGGCTGCTCTACACCATGCGAAAGATAATCAACCTGTCATCGAACAATGTGGCGGTGAGCCGTTACCACTGGATGAAAACGACTGTTGGTACTGGACATCCACAGAAGTCGAAAAGCAACAGACAGCCAAGGCATGGCTCTATTCCATGGGGAGCGGCGCAATGCAGGAAACACCTAAAGTACAGGCGCACAAAGTACGCCCTATAATTACCATAAACGAATAAAAGATAGAAAGATATGAAAGATACGGATATATTTTTCAGCATAGCATTGATGATATTGGGAATTGTCCTCATGTATAAGTCCATGAAAGGTAATTCATGCCGACAAATACTGGCAAAACTCGCAGATTCCATAGCATCGGATAAAGAAGATATTAATTTTCAAATTAAAAGGTTCGGCTACCTTTTGGACGAAATGACTGCCGATAATGAAAAAAATTCAATCTTGAAGCGTCATGCCGACAGACTGGAGGAACTTGTCACGCAATTAGACCGCACACGAAACGAGCTTGAAACAAGTAATCTGTCAATGGCGGATATTAACGGAGAGTTGAAAAGAAGTAATGCCGAACTTGTAAAGAGAGCAACCCAATTACGCAATGAGATACAGCAAGACGAGCTTGTCATCCAAAAGATGCAAGAACGCCTTGATTCTCTCAAAAGAATCAAAGTGGGGCTTGAAATAGCCCTGAATAACATTCAGGCAGAAGAAGTACACTATCTCTCGGAACCGGTATTCAGTTTGGGTATTACCCCATCCATCAAAAGCCATCTTGAATCTCATGGAATATTATATATCGGAGACCTGATTCATCTTAACGAGCAATATCTCATGGAAATCTGGGGTATCGGTCCGGTAACACTTGATAAGATAAAAACAAAACTGAACGAGAATGGTGCATGGTTCGGTATGGATGTAATCAGAGTAGGTAATCATTGGTATCGTAGAAAACAAGGACTAATAACAGACTGACTTATGGAAGAAAGTAAGGAATTGCAAGGGTTCTATAAAATATTCCGCACAGTGGTATATGTGTCCGTGCTGCTGGAGTTCTTTGAATATGCCATTGACCCTGCAATGCTTGACCACTGGGGCGGCATACTGACCGACATTCACGGACGCATCAAACAATGGATGATTTACCACGACGGCAATCTTGTGTACAGCAAAATCGCAACGGTACTGCTTATCTGCATCACTTGTGTCGGAACGCGGAACAAGAAGCATCTGGAGTTCAACGCACGCCGGCAGGTGGTGTATCCATTGACGAGTGGGTTATTGCTGCTCGTACTCTCCGTATGGCTGTTCGGCCATACGATGGAAACAAGGCTTTATACCTTACCTCTGAATATCATTCTCTATATGATTGCCTCCATTGCTGGCGTAGTACTGGTACATATCGCATTAGACAACATTTCAAAGTTCATCAAGGAGGGATTGATGAAAGACCGTTTCAACTTCGAGAATGAAAGTTTTGAACAATGTGAAGAAAAGTCGAGAATGAATACAGCGTAAATATCCCCATGCGATACTACTATAAGGGTAAATTCCGTAAGGGGTGGATTTCTGTAAGCAACTGCTTTCGAGGAACATGGGTAGTTGGAACACCGGGATCGGGTAAGACTTTCAGTATCATAGAGCCGTTTATCCGACAGCATTCGGCCAAAGGTTTCGCCATGGTGGTGTATGACTACAAGTTTGTGTGACGAGCAAGTCATGTTGATGGCTGTTTAACTGAGTTAAACTCTGATTAAACCTATTGTTTCGTCAATAGTAGCCTAAGAGCAGGTGCGACATCAGTTGTGCTAAGCTGCTCTGAAAAGGTAACCCTCCCGAAAGGGGAAGAATGAACCGTGAGGGAATTTCAACGACCGCAAGCGTTATGCAGTCTGGGGGCTTGGCTCAATGGTATGGTTAGCGCAAGCGAACTGTTATTTAAAGGTCGTTAAGTCGAACAAGCCAAACAACGCTGATAGGCTTGAACCAAAAGGTAAAGCGGTTGGACATTTCTGTGAATTTTGGGAATGCACGAACATCAGAACCGCCGGCTGAGAGACAGAACCTAACCCATTGGTTTGGCATCAACATGGAACTCGGTAAGCCTATATATCTCCCACAAAGGGTAAGCAGACCGCAAGGAATGCCGAATGGTATGTAGGTATAAGATTGTGGAAAAAGCGAATGCCATTCTGTAACGGAATGGATAAGGATTAAGCCAATGTCACGTGTGTCATTGACAACATCATCCTCCACGAAAGTGGGCAGACTTCCACTAGGTAATTCTTTTACAAGATAACTTAAAGAACTTCTTAAAGGAGGAAA